>Ga0206130_10000147_pt1 | contig 120316 bp, 97 predicted proteins | sample Helgoland_Spring_9_FD_148637 | JGI IMG/M metagenome (GOLD analysis project Ga0206130, IMG submission 148637) | Pelagic subsurface seawater microbial communities from Kabeltonne, Helgoland, North Sea - Helgoland_Spring_Bloom_20160512_1 | ecosystem: Environmental > Aquatic > Marine > Epipelagic ...
ACGTAAAAATGAGTTTCCGTCAACCTGGCAGCAACGCCATCGTCAATAACGACACCCGACTCATTGCACATCAGCGCGTACTTTGACTTGCCGACGGCCAGTCCTTTGAAGCCTCCCGTGTAAAGTCTGTTCATCAACTCGGCAGCGGCAGGACCCCTGATATCAATACCACCCAGCGTTGACAGATCGATCATACCGACGTTTCGACGAACATTAATGACTTCCCGTTCGATACTGGCGATGCGGTCTTCACCAGGCCACGGGTAGTAGGCAGGACGATACCAAGTGCCCGCATGCAGAAATTGAGCACCCAACGCCAAGTGAGCCACATTCATTGATGACAATCGGGCAGGAAAAAAAACTTGTCCTGCGCTGGCCCCTAAGGGCTCTGCACGAAGCGGCGGCCTGGCCGTTGTAACCCCGGTTTTATCAATACTGCTTTGATTGGCGGCTGCGGTGATTCTTGCGGTTGCTAGCGCTGAATGTCGCCCCTGTGACGGTCCCATACCAACCGTCGAATAGCGTTTCACCAACTGCACATGCGTGAACCCGTCTGCCACCGCGTTTACGATGTCAACAAGCTGCACATCCTCATCCTGATCCACGAATTCCTTGCCTTTAGGGTGAGGGAATATTGGCCATGAATGGTTCGGATTAAGCGCCAACTCATCCAGGCCCCACTTCCCCGTGATACTACCCGCGAGCTGGAATCCCTCGGGCAGACCATCCAGCGTGAAGCCGTTATCGTCCTCATCAAAACGCAGCCAAGCGCCCGCCTGACAGGGGATCTGATACTGAGGAAGAAAACCTACCGATGAGCAAAGCAGGTCACACGCTATGGTCTCCAGAGGCTCATACTGAGTCACATGAACTTCCCTTGATGTCTGCCTGCGAAGCTGGATCGCAGCAAGGTGCCCCCGGCGGGCAAAGGCTGCATGGGGCTCGACCCCGGTGATAATTCTCACGCCACGATCAACAACCCTTGCTGTCAATGCGGATCGGAGCTGAGCTTCGACCGGCTCCTCTCTTAATTCAATGATCGCCGCTACCTCAATATTGGCATCGAGCAGATCGAGCGCCAGCCCATAAGCTTCATCATTCCCGGCAATAATAACTGCTCGATGACCGGGTTTGACACCGTAAAGGTGAACCAGTCGTTGGACACCACTGCCAAGCATAACGCCCGGAAGATCATTGTTACGAAACACCGCAGGCTGCTCAAGACTACCCGTCGCAAGCGTCACTGCGGATGCGCGCACCTTGAAAAGGTTCTGCCCCTGCAGAACAGGGACATAGTGATCCGCATACCAGCCGTTACAATGCGCTGTTGTCATCACCTCAATATTATTATTAGTCTCAACCTGACCGATCAGTTCCCGGGCTTTGCGACCGGCAACGACGCCTTCAGGATCGATTCTCGAGTAGAGCAGCGAGCCACCCAGAACCGGTTCTTGTTCTACAAGCAACACCCGGCGTCCAGCATTTGCGATCTCTAGCGCTGCCTTCATGCCATGATAGCCACCGCCGACGACCAGATGATCCACATGCAGGTAACGCTTCGTGTGCGGCACAACTTTTTGCTTCAAAGGGTTGATGCGCCCGAGTCCGGCACTGCGGCGAAAGAATTTCGCCCAGAACTCCCAGATTCCCTGGGGTCGATAGAATGCTTTGTAATAAAAACCAACAGGCAGAAATCGAGCCAGCAACCCAATTACGGCGCCAAGATCGTATTCGAGCGACCCAAGATGATTTTGCGATGTGATTTTCATGTCGGAACACAGCAGCTCAGTATCCGCAAAGCAATTTGCCCGGCGGTCAATCGTCACTAGCGTGGCCGCATCGTCTCCGGCGAACGTCAGCCCCAGCCTTGGTCGATGATACTTAAAAGAGCGACTCATTAGCTGAACATCGGCAGCCAACAGGGCACTGGCAACCGTATCTCCCTCAAAGCCACTCACCTTCGCGCCGTTGAAGGTGAAGAAGACTCGCGCGTCCCGATTAATCAGTCTGCCAAAAGGCGCCGAAAGTCGCACAGCCATTACTCGACTGGATCTGCAGAAAATAGATATGTGCTGATGACTTCATCTGTCACTGTGTCACGGTCCGCCAGAAACCAGAACGAACTAGGTGTGTGGCACCACCACTCTGTCACAACACCAGACAAGTTAGCGTTAAAAAACACATATTCAGCCCAGGTTTTTCTATCTGCCTGCCTGCGATCGGGCTCTACATGATATTCACCACCATAAGTGAACTCATCAATATTGCGAACACCATTAAGCGGACAATGGAGTGTTTTCATACCATAGAAACCTCTAGTGGCTCGCCGCCGTGGCACCAGCTTCGTTAACCTGTTCGAACCGGTAAAACCGTTCCAGTGAAAAAGGGGCTATTAGTTTCGGTACCTGCCCCGTGGCTACCAGTTCTGCCATCGTGTTACCTGAAATGGGGGTTGCCTTGAAGCCCCAAGTACCCCACCCGGCATCCAAATAGTAGTTCTGCACTGGACTTTCACCCATGATCGGGCTGTAGTCTGGGGTCATATCAGTGATGCCTGCCCACTGACGCATCACACGCGCCTCTCTTAGAAACGGGAACAATTCGAGAACCGCCGCGGACAGTGTTTCACGCATGGGTAGCGTTGCACGAGTGTTGTACAAAGGATAGGGATCGGACCCGCCACCGATGACAAATTCTCCTCGAGATGTTTGATGGATATAAACATGGTGGTGAGGCGAACTGACATGAGGTTCAAGCAGAGGTTTGTAAGGTTGCGTCACCATTGCCTGCAAGGGAAAGGTATGAATTGGTAGATTGATACCGGCCATATTCGCGACAAGCGAACTTGAACCGGCAACGGCCTGAATCACTTTCCCGCAGCGAACGTCACCTCGCGTAGTTCTCACGCCGGTGACCTTGCCATGGTCAATGTCTACCCCCTTAACTTCAGTCAACTGATGAAATTCAACGCCCCGAGCAGCCGCCTCTTTGGCGTAACCCCAAACGACCGCATCATGCCGCGCCGTACCTCCGTCCGCATGCCACAGACCGGCCATAATGGGATACCGGGCCGCAGTGTCCATTCGAAGATGGGGCACCATCTTTGCTATTTCATCGTTGAACATCAGCCTGGAGCGAACACCCAGGTGTTGATTAACCTCGGCTCGCCAGCGCAGGTTGCGTATCCCGGCATCGCTGTGCGCAAGCGTGAGTTGCCCCCGCCGCTCAAACATGATGTTCAAATCCAACTCATTGGATAGACTTTTGTAAAGTTCAAGAGAGGCCTTATAGAAAGCAACGCCTTCCTCCGTCAGGTAGTTGGATCTGAGTACAGCGGTGTTGCGCGCGGTGTTACCGCCGCCCAAATAGCCTTTATCAAGCACCGCAACGTTAGTGATACCGTACTGTTTGGCGAGATAGTATGCGCCGGCTGCGCCATGGCCACCCGCACCTATGATCACAACGTCGTAGGATTTTTTAAGCGGTCGGGACTCCCCGAACAGGTTCTTAGCCGGATAAGTTTTGGCTAATCCGTATTTAAGTAGCCCAAAAGGCACCGATTACTCCGCCGCCTTGAACTGCTGATTCGTTTCTTTTAGGTGCATCTCTCTTAGGTGCATCGACCAGGCAATTTTGGGGCCGTACCAAAGGGAAGGAAGCAGGATAAGGGATACTGGCATAGCCGTAACGACAATGAAGGACTGCAACGCCGAAATACCGCCGGAACCGATTGAAATGAGGATCGCCGCAACGACGCCCATGACAATACCCCAGAAAACCCTCAGTTCCGCTCGCGGGTGATCTGTACCCGTCATCACCATAGAGACGGTATAGGTCATGGAGTCTCCTGTCGTCGCGACAAAAATCGTGGTCAGGATAAGAAACAACACAGAGATGAACAGGCCAAAAGGCAACTGTTGCGTCATGGATAACAATGCGGCCGGCATTCCATGCTCAGCGAATGGGCCAGAAATGACACCGGGTTCAACCAGCTCAAAATAAATGCCGGTGCCGCCGACGATAGTGAACCAGAAGTTAGTCACCAGCGGCGCGATCACCGAAACGACGACAATCAGCTCCCTAATCGTCCGCCCACGAGAAATCCTGGCAATAAACAACGCCATCAATGGCCCGTATCCCAGGAACCAACCCCAGAAGAACACCGTCCAGCTGTTCAACCATGACACGTCCTCTCGATAGGTCGTCATGGCGAAGAAATGCTGTAGTTGCGTTGCGGAACCTCGGAGGAAATTCTCCACAATAAATTCCGTGGGACCCGCCAACAAAATGAACAGGATCAGCGCAAGCGACAACAACACATTAAACGAGCTGAGCAACTGAATGCCTCGAGTCACGCCGGAAACCGCAGAGAGCGTGTAAACAACAATAAGCGCCAAGATAATGGTCAATTGCGTCGTATAGTTGTTGGCAATATCACTCAACTCAGAAAGGCTGAAGCTGATCTGCAAGCCCAGAAAGCCGATGGGGCCGACAGTACCTGACACCACAGCGATAACACAGCAGGCATCAACAAGGGCGCCTGCCCAGCCATGAAGGATCCTTTCGCCAAAGATTGGATAAAGCAGCGTCCGGGGTTTAAGTGGCAGCTTTCGTTCGTAGTGGTAATACATCAGCACAATGGCCGTCAGGCTCCCGAGTATCGACCAGGCTAGGAAGCCCCAGTGCAGAAAACTCTGAGCCAAAGCCGGTGCTACCGCCTCAGGGGTATTCGAAGCCACAGAAAAAAGAGGCGGAGAATTGGTGAAATGAGCTATCGGCTCGGCTGCAGCCCAAAAAACGCCGCCACCGGCAAGCAAGGTGCACATGATGATAGCCACCCACTTGAACGTAGATATTTCAGGCGTTTCAATACCCCCGAGCGTTGCCCGCCCCGCAGGAGACACGCAAACCAGGATAGCCGCAAGAAAGGTAAGCAACAACAGACCCTGCCAGTAAGCTCCAAAGTAGGTCGTTGCGATCGAAAAACCTGCATTAACAATGTCTGAAAGCAAATCGATATCAACGATCGCCAGGCCAACAAAAGCGACAATAAAGCCGCCACTTATCATAAAAACCGGCCAGTCTATCTCCGCCCCCGTTGCTCTAATTTCGTTACTCATCAGGATATAAAGCCACGACACTGTTCGTATAATGCCTCGGGGATTTTCACACCTTCCACTTCTATCACCTCTCGTCGTTCGTGTCGGCGGGTACCCGGAAGATGTGAGCCATCCATGCCGCCCAGCCTGTTGATAAATGATTCTGAATGAACCTGCCAGTGCTCAGCATCACCAAATTTCGCAGGATCCATAGCCAGCATGAGTTCGCCGCCAACTGGCGGACCGCCGTCATTGTTGTCATTTTCCCCTGCTTCAAAGCTGAAATCCTGACCCGAAAGACCTGCGACCAGTAATTCTATCATCATCGCCATGTTCGAACCTTTATAGCCACCAAACGGTAACAGCGCGCCCCCGTCCAGAATCCTCGCGGGATCAGTTGTGTCATTTCCGTCGGCATCTATGCCAGTACCAGAAGGAACGCTTTCCCCCTCCCGGGCTGCAAGCATGACCTCTCCCTTGGCCATAGACGAAGACGCCTGGTCAAAAATCAGAGGAGGTTCATCTCCACGGGGCCAGCCAAAACACATGGGATTGGTTCCATAAAGCGCCTCCCTTGCGCCTGCAGGCACAACCGCTGGCTTGTAGGTCGTAAATGCCATCGCGATCAGCCCCTCTCTTACCACCGGTTCGACTTCAGTCCACAGCGCGGCGAAGTGATGTACGTTGACGAGAACCAGCGCAGCAATACCGTTACCTCTTGCGGCCTCTATCAGAGCAGACCGGCTCTTCTGCAGTGCCAGTGGCGCATACCCACCATTTCCATTAGCCTGAATAACGCTGCCGGACAAGTGGCGAATTTCAGGAACAGCAGTGCCATTAACCTTGCCACTTTTTAGCGAAGCGACGTAACCGGGTAACCGGAACAAACCGTGCGAAGAGCAACCATCTCGTTCGGCATCATGAATAGTGCCTGCCACCGCCTTGGCATTTTCTTCATCGCAGCCACCGCCCACCAGGCAATCGGTCGCGAGTTGGTGGACTTCTTTGAGTGAGAGCGTGATATCTGACATAAAGGAAACCTCCGGCGATAATCCACCCAACTAATTGGGATAAAAAGACTCTTCTTACCTTCGCACTAATAAGAATATTTTTCACGGATTAATAAAACCCTAAAATCAACCAAGATTTCTGCCTTGTCTTGTATCAGAAAGTGCAGATGCTTCTCATATTCAAGCCATATCCTTATGATGGAGACTATGAATAATCCAGCAACCATTATCGAGCCCCACAGGAATCAGACTGGCGGCACAATATCCGCACTTCGCGCACTTGTGCTGGCTAATGGCTATATCAGGGACGTTGACCAAAAGACCGTCGCCGAGCTCTTCAACATCAGCCAGGCAGAAGTTCGAGGTATCGTTAGCTTTTATGCCGACCTGCGAACAGATCCTCCCGCGAACAAAATCATTCAAGTCTGTCAGGCAGAGGCCTGCCAGGCCTCTGGGTGCAGATCCCTGACCGCTACTCTGGAGAACAGGCTCAACATCGCCATGGGCGAATCCACGCCGGACAACGAGTTCGCATTGGAAAACGTCTATTGCCTTGGGCACTGTGCAAATGGTCCAGCCGCCATGATCGCTGGCGCCATCTACACTAACCTGAGCAGTGCTGATGTGGATGCTTTGATGACAGGCAAGCCTGACACAGCACCAACTGAAATCGTCGAGACCAATAATCGGTTGATCTTCAATCGTTGTGGTCGGGTCGATCCACTCGACTTCGATGCCTATCGAGCAGAGGGCGGGTTCCCCGCCGCGCCAATTTCAGCTGAGTCCGTTCTTTCTGAAATTCGCAACTCCGGACTGCGTGGTCGTGGCGGTGCGGGATTCCCTGCGCATGTAAAGTGGCAGACCGTTGCCGATCAACTCGATAATCAGAAGTACATCGTTTGTAATGCGGACGAAGGCGACTCCGGCACCTTTGCCGATCGTCTTATCATGGAGGGAGACCCCTTCCTGCTGATCGAGGGCATGGCTATCGCAGCACGTGCCGTAGGCGCGTCAAAAGGGTTCATCTATCTACGATCAGAATATCCTAAAGCTGCCCGTATCCTTACCGAAGCCCTCCAGATCGCTCAACGCGAAGGCGCGTTGAACGAAAGCTTCGATATAGCGCTCTTTATTGGCGCTGGTGCTTATATCTGTGGCGAGGAAACCTCTCTCTTGGAGAGCCTTGAGGGTAAGCGCGGCATCGTTCGCGCCAAACCTCCGCTGCCAGCCATCGAGGGCCTCTTTGGCAAACCAACACTGGTTCACAACGTCATTACGCTGTGTTCCGTTCCCTGGATCATCAACAATGGCGGTGAAGCCTACCGGCGATTTGGTGTCGGCCATTCTACCGGAACGATGCCGTTCCAGCTGTCTGGCAATGTGCAGCGCGGCGGGCTAATTGAACTACCCTTTGGCATGCCGTTGGGTGAATTTCTAGACACCTACGGTCGAGGCACCCGCTCAGGGCGTCCAATAAAAGCCGTGCAGATCGGCGGCCCGCTTGGGGCCTACCTGTCACGTGAACATCTGGACACGCCTTTAACCTATGAAGCGATGGCCGCTATCGGTGCAGGAATAGGCCATGGTGGTATCGTCGTCTTTGATGACACAGTCGACCTGATCGAACAGGCAAAATACGCCTTTGCTTTCTGCGAACACGAATCCTGTGGTAAGTGCACGCCCTGCCGTATCGGCTCTGTCAGGGGCCGAGAACTTATGGAAGATATCCAGAAAAACGGCTGTACAAAGGAAAAGCTGATCCTTGTGAAAGACCTCTGCGAGGTAATGGAAAAAACCAGCCTTTGTCAGATGGGCGGAATGACCCCAATTCCCGTAGTATCAGCCATACGCCACTTTCCCGACGATTTCGGGCTGGAGCAATAGCATGCAACTCGGTGATCGAGACCTGGGTACGAGGCAAGTCAACAATACTACCATCGTCACGCTTGAAATAAACGGCGAGACTGTCCGCGCACCCGCGGGCACGTCCATCATGCGGGCTGCTGCAGAAGCTGGAATCCCGATCCCAAAATTATGCGCGACGGACTCTCTGGAAGCGTTCGGTTCGTGTCGCATGTGCCTCGTTCAACTTGATGGCAAACCCGGACTTGTGTCCTCCTGCACACAACCGGTGCAACAGGATCTTCGCGTCGTGACACAAAACGACGAGATTGCCCGACTGCGTCGAGGTGTAATGGAACTTTATATCTCAGACCATCCGCTCGACTGCCTGACCTGCGCAGCCAACGGCGACTGCGAACTGCAGGACGTTGCCGGTCAGGTTGGTCTTCGCGACGTAAGGTATGCCGATGGCAGCAATCACGACAACGACCGAATCGATACTTCCAACCCCTATTTCACCTATGACCCCAGCAAGTGCATCGTTTGTTCCCGATGCGTACGCGCCTGTGAAGAAGTTCAGGGAACTTTCGCACTCACCATTGACGGACGTGGATTCGCTTCCAGGGTCGCGACCGGCGCAGAGGATTTTTTCGCCAGCGAATGTGTTTCCTGCGGCGCTTGCGTACAGGCATGCCCCACAGCGACCTTGATGGAAAAATCAGTCATCGATCATGGCGTGCCTGATCGCAGTATCGTCACCACCTGCGCTTACTGCGGCGTGGGTTGTTCCTTTAAGGCAGAGATGAAAGGAGACCAGGTTGTCCGCATGATGCCCTGGAAGGACGGCAAGGCAAATCATGGCCATTCCTGCGTTAAGGGTCGCTTCGCGTGGGGTTACGCCAATCATCAGGACAGGATCACCGAGCCAATGATCCGCAACGGAATCACAGACCAGTGGCAAATCGTCTCTTGGGATGAAGCGATCCAGTTCGCGGCAAATCGGTTAACCGGAATCCAGAAAGAGCACGGTCAATTCAGCATCGGCGGAATCACCTCTTCCAGGTGCACCAATGAAGAAGTATGGGTTGTCCAGAAAATGATACGCGCCGCCTTCAACAACAACAATGTCGACACCTGTGCTCGAGTCTGTCATTCACCCACCGGTTACGGTCTCAAACAGACCTTTGGCACCTCGGCGGGAACCCAGCATTTTGATTCAGTCACTGAAGCGGACGTGATCATGATCATCGGTGCTAATCCAACGGACGCTCACCCAGTGTTTGCCTCTCAGATTAAACGACGGGTCCGTGATGGCGCGAAACTCATCGTTATTGACCCTCGCCAGATTGATCTAGTGCGGTCCGCGCACATCGAAGCAAGCTACCACCTGCCGCTGTTGCCTGGCACCAACGTGCCCATGATGAATGCCTTTGCTCACGTCCTTATAAACGAGGGTCTACTGGACGAGAACTTCGTCCGGGAACGCTGTGATCTCGAATCATTTAATGCTTGGCAAGAGTTCGCAACCCAGGAAGAGAATTCACCCGCAGCTGTTGCGAAAATAACCGGCGTTCCTGAAGAAGATATACGCTTGGCGGCGAAACTTTTTGCAGCGGCGGGCAATGGCGCGATTTACTACGGTCTTGGTGTTACCGAACACAGCCAGGGCTCAACCATGGTCATGGCCATGGCTAACCTCGCCATGGCAACCGGTAACATAGGCCGCATGGGTGTAGGCGTTAACCCACTCAGGGGCCAGAATAATGTTCAGGGTTCTTGCGACATGGGCTCATTCCCCCATGAACTACCCGGCTATCGTTCAGTCACTGACGATGCAGCACGCGGTGAGTTTGACCGCCACTGGGGCGTATCCCTGCACAATGAACCAGGGCTTCGCATCCCAAATATGCTGGACGATGCCTGCGCAGGCACGTTCAAAGGGCTGTACATTCAGGGCGAAGATATCGCCCAGTCAGATCCCAACACACTGCATGTCGAAGCTGCTCTCACCAACATGGAATGTGTGATCGTTCAGGACCTTTTTCTCAACGAAACCGCAAAGTTCGCCCATGTATTTTTACCGGGGACCTCTTTCCTTGAAAAAGACGGCACCTTTATCAATGCAGAACGGCGCATCAACCGCGTCAGGCCCGTGATGAAAACGCAGACCGGCATGGCTGAGTGGGAAGTCACTCAGGCCCTCGCAAACGCCATGGGCTATGCCATGAGCTACTCCACATCCGCTGAAATCATGGATGAGATCGCTCAGCTCACGCCGTCATTCACCAATGTATCATTCGATTTCCTGGATGAGCATGGCAGTGTTCAGTGGCCCTGCAATGCCAGCGCGCCAGAGGGTACACCGATCATGCATGTCGACGGTTTTGTGCGTGGCAAGGGACTTTTTATCCTCACCGATTATCAGCCAACCAGCGAAACAGCGAACCGCAAGTTCCCGCTGCTGCTGACAACAGGGAGGATACTCAGCCAGTACAACGTCGGCGCCCAAACCAGACGAACCGAAAACGTACGTTGGCTTGAAGAAGATACCCTGGAGATCCACCCCGCCGACGCAGAAGTACGCGGTATAAAAAACCACGACTGGGTGTCTATTAGAAGCCGCATCGGAGAAATTACCCTGCGCGCAGACATCAGCGAACGCGTCGCTATTGGTGTTGTCTACACGACATTTCATCATCCAATGACAGGGACTAATGTCGTCACAACTGAACTCAGCGACTGGGCAACGGACTGCCCGGAGTACAAGGTGACCGCCGTTGAAATAAGCCCCGCAAATCATCGATCGGCATGGCAGGAAAAGTTCATCTCTCGCAGAGATCAGCAGATAGACCTGCTACCAGTGGAATGAGCACCGGCAAAGGTTTCGTCGCTCACGAATCCCAACCCAGGCAGGAAACGCTAACAATTACCCGTGTCTCATCGGCGGGCTCGACACTCGACAGTGATGCCATCACCATCGAGGAGCCACTGGAAATAAGATTAGCAGCCCCAGGCCTGGACGAATTCCCACTCGCGATTACCATGCGCACACCAGGCAACGATAATGAATTGGCCTTGGGTTTTCTTTATACAGAAGGCATCATCCGTTCCAGGGATGACCTGCTAGCTGTCGAACACTGCAGACCACCGGTAGGTGATGGCCGCATCCATAACAGTATACGCGTCGTGCTTGAAACCAGCGTCCCGTTTGACCTCGCACAGCTGGAGCGTCACTTTTACACCACCTCAAGTTGTGGGATCTGTGGCAAGACCAGCATCGAAGCCGTAATGAACAACAGCAAGATCAAAGTACCTCAATCTTTGACGATGACGGCCGAACAGGTGCACCAACTTCCCATTCTATTGAGACGCCAGCAATCGGAATTTTCGGCGACTGGTGGCATCCATGCCGTTGGACTTATCGGACCAACCGGAAACCTACTGCGAGTCCGCGAAGACGTTGGTCGACACAATGCCATGGATAAACTGATCGGTAGTATGCTAATCGACAACGATCTACCACTGGCCGAAAACGGTATGGTGCTGAGCGGCAGGGCCAGCTTTGAACTGGTACAGAAGGCAGCCATCGCGGGCGCGCAAATAATCGTGGCGATTGGACCTCCTTCGACGCTTGCGGTCGCGTTGGCTAAGGAAACTGGAATCACGCTTGCAGGTTTTGTGCGCAATCATCAATTTAATCTCTATAGTCACCCTCACAGATTAGCGCCAGTGTAAGATTGGCGCCAGCATAAAGGTACGCCAAGACCTTCCCCGCACAGGCAATCGCGTTTGAAGGAATGATATGTATCAATACACGACAGAGTGGTAAGTGAATTACATTTAGCCTTTGAGGCTGACTAAAACCCTGCCATCAAGAAAAAATGAAACAGGAGGTATGATGATCATGGCGATCCTAATCGAGCACGAGTTTAAGGCCACTGCGCATGCGCTATGGGACATTGTTGGAACGCCCGATCGAGTTGATTGGGTCCCCGGCGTTACAGAATGTGTCTTCGACGGAGAGGTTCGTCGTCTTGGCATGCCGGGCGCGGGCCAGATCGCAGAAAGAATACTCTTACATAGCAATGATATTATGCGGATTGAGTATAGTTGCATCGACTCGAGCCCTCCTCTTGAACATCACCTGGCAATCATTCAAATCAACGCTATCGATAAAGATCGTTGCATGATGCGCTGGGAGACGGAAGTCTCTCCCGTCGAGGTCGAACCCTTCATCAAGAAAAGCATGCAAGGGTGCCTGAGGAAAATTGAAGCACTGTTAGCGCCGCAGACTAGCCATTGAAAATGGCCTCAAACAATTATGGTGCTCGAGTCGTTTCCTTAAACACTCCCAACTTACGACGGCTTAAGAAAAAATAATAAAAAGTATTATTACAAACGACCCGACTGTCATTGGTGAAATCTGCGGTGAAACACGCGGTGAAATCTGCGGTGAAACTTCACCCGCAACTCTAATAGCGATTCAGGGATAGCCTTTAGAAAACCGATCGCAGGCCGATACTGAAAACGACGTCAGGCGCCGTGTCCACAATCACGTCTTCGCTGACAGACAGGTCCAATTGTATTTTTCGACCCAGCATGACGGAGCCACCGAGAATAAGTTGGCCTGCAAAACTCCCGATCTCTTCCAGGCGGGACTCATAGAGGGCTGAATGAAAATCGAACTGAGCTTTGAGGCTGAGTTTTGGAGACAGTTTCCACGCTAAAGTACTTGAGCCATAGATAGCCATCTCTTCAACATTCACATCCCTTCCGACAAGTTCTCCATGACCCATCGAAAGCGCTCCTACACTGCTGTGAAAACTCAGCGCTTCGTTTCCCAGAAATGTGTCCGCACTGTAATACAAACCCAGAAAGACATCCGTTCCGCCTGAACCGGTAAGCTTGTCTGGGTCTCCGGTAGACATTTTGACACCGCCACGGACGCTCCAGCTCTGATTATCATCAACGCGTAATTTGTATCCTAGATTCAGGCGTACGTCTCCAATCCCACTCACTGATTGATTAAGGCGCACCGCGTTTACATCTAAGTTGTAGGTGTAATTAAGCCTGTTGCGAAGGCGATCATCGCGATTTGCCTGACTTAAGCCAAACAAGTCATGGAAGCCTTCAATAAACGCATCCAATTGACCCGGTTCATGTCTAATATAAGGCGCGTCGATCCCGATCTCCCACCTGTCACCAAACCCGTACCTTAACGACAGGTTGACTCTGTAAGTTTCGCCATCGATCGATATCGACTCAAAACCATCGGTGCTGTCTGTGAAATTGTTGGCGATATCCGTCTGAACCTGCCAGACCAGCGTGTTGTTCGGCACCAGTTTTGCGGCACGCGCACCGGGTAACCCATGTAGTTGAACAAATGGGTTAATATTCGAGGTGGAAAAAGGTGCAGACACCTCGGCTTTGACATTCATCGCAATCAGTAACGCAAGCAGAAAAATGGCCACGCTTCGCATGCCAAACCTTAATAAGATGAACCTGGAAATATTTAATGGGGTGTCGATATTGGCCTTCACTGCGTTCGATGGTGGTCGGGCTTCGATACCGTTGATAAGCTCTCGTAAACAGAACTACCGACACGGCTGATTCAAATTCATAAACCCGTCAATTCTATATGATTTGACGCCCGGACGTTAGACACACGGCCTGAGAGACGCAGATAGTGACCTGGAGCAGGCCTATCGTAAGGCCACTTAACCTTATCTTTAAAGACGACGCCATTGATCCCCATTGAAATAAAATTGCCGGTTACCGAAATCCTCGAAGAGTTGAAGTTGATACTCAAGGGACACCATGAGGCCATTCTACAGGCCCCACCCGGGGCAGGGAAAACCACCCTTGTTCCGCTGGCGCTGGCGCGCGAACCCTGGCTAAAGCACAAGAAAATATTGATGCTAGAGCCGCGCCGCATCGCTACCCGCGCAGCGGCGCAACGTATGGCGGATCTGCTTCAGGAACCTGTGGGCCAGACAGTCGGATATCGAATGCGACTCGATACACGCGTTTCGTCCAACACAAAAATCGAAGTGATTACAGAAGGCATCCTCACCAGGATGCTTCAAGAGGACCCCTCTCTTGACGACGTGGGACTGGTTATTTTCGACGAGTTTCATGAACGCAGTCTGGATGCAGATCTGGCGCTTGCCTTGTGTATGAAGGGGCGATCGCTCTTTAGGGAAAACGACCCACTAAAAATAGTAATCATGTCAGCAACATTAGACAGCCATAAACTGGAAGAACTCACCGGAGCAACCGTCATCCGGAGCGAAGGTAAACAGTATCCGGTCGACATCGTCTACGGTAAAGCCAGCGAGCCTCGAGACTCAATCAACGACAGGACTGTTGCAGCAACTTTACAAGCATTGGCCGACCACCCCAAAAGCAGTATTCTGGTATTCCTCCCCGGCCAGGGCGAAATAAGGAGAGTGGCAGATTCGCTAATGACCGAACTGCATCATCGAAAGATCGACGGCGTTCACCTGCGACCTCTCTATGGCAACCTTTCGCTGGAAGCACAACAAGGTGCCATCGCCCCTGTGCCAAAACCAGGCGAAAGAAAAGTCGTACTTGCCACCAACATCGCTGAAACCAGCTTAACCATCGACGGCGTAGATATCGTCATCGACACAGGGCTAGCCAGGGAACCTGTCTTCGATCCCACAACAGGAATGACTCGACTGCATACCCGCAAAATATCGCAGGCATCAAGCACACAACGTATGGGTCGAGCAGGCAGACTGCGACCCGGGAGATGTTATCGACTCTGGTCAAAAAGCCAGCAAGGACAGATGGCCCCTCATGCAACACCAGAAATATTAAGCGCAGACCTCACACCGTTAGCACTCCAACTTCTGCAATGGGGGATAAATGATCCAATGGAACTCACCTGGCTGGACCCACCGGGCAGCGGCCCTTGGTTGCAGGCAGTCTCGCTACTCGTGAGACTCGGCGCGATAGTAACGGGGAGCAACGGACTACAACTCACCGACCACGGCGCACAAATGGTTGGCCTTGCCGTGCACCCTCGTCTTGCGCATATGCTGATTTGCGGCCAATCAATTGGCCACACAAAAACAGCCTGCCTGATTGCGAGCATCCTGTCGGATCGAGACCCATTCGGCCGGGACACTCCTGACATGAACGAGAGAATCGATATCCTGTTGGGAAAGTCTGCCTGTCCAAACCAACATCGCGGGTGGTTTCGTCGCACCCACCAGCTAGCCGAAAATTTTTCCGCGCAAATCAAACAGCTTGTAATCGCTACAGCAACAAACCTTCCTGAGCCTTATCAGGTAACAGGCTACCTAATCGCCTGCGCCTACCCTGACAGGATTGCCCGCCGCCGGCATGCCGGCGGCTTTCAATTGGCGAATGGCCGGGGTGCAAGCATCCCGGGAAACCATACGTTGAAACAGTCCAGGTGGCTGTCCGTCGCGGAGATCGGAGGACTGGCGAGATCGAAAGGCGACATGATTCGGTCGGCGGCAATATTAGATGAAACACTATTCGAATCTCTACTCGCAGATCAGGTTACAACCAACACTATCGTTGAGTGGGACGGCAGAACAAACCGATTTATTGCCGAAGAAAGACAACAATTTGGCGATCTCATTTTGAGTCGCAACAAACTCTCCAAGGTACCTGCTGACGCCAAGGGAAAAGCGCTTATAAAACATGTCCAAACCGCAGGCCTGGACACCTTACCGTTTACACCAGAGATTCGACAATGGCAGGCACGCGTTGAACTCGTCCGAACTAATGCTGGCTCCAACGCTTGGCCGGACGTATCCAGCGAACACCTGCTGGCTTCCATGGATAATTGGCTCGGGCCCTATCTTGAACCCGTGAACCTACTAAGCCATTTTAAAAAACTGGAGTTGAAATCTATTCTTACAGCCCTCCTGACCTGGGAGCAGAGTCAACAACTGGATGCACTGGCGCCGCAACGTTTGCAGGTGCCTTCTGGTTCGAGTTACTCGATTGATTACACAACTACGCCCCCGGTACTCGCTGTAAAGTTGCAGGAAATGTTTGGCTGTATTAATACGCCAGCCATCTTTAATGGCCAAGTACCACTCACGATCCATCTATTATCTCCCGCCGGACGACCACTGCAGGTCACCCAGGACTTGGCGAATTTCTGGCAAACTTCCTACCGGGAAGTCAGAAAGGAAATGAAGGGCCGCTACCCAAAACACCCGTGGCCGGAAGACCCGCAGAATGCTGTACCAACAAGAAGAACAAAACCAAGACGAGAAGGTTAGAATAACCCTTCAGGATAACAATAAGAGCCAACCATGCTGACCCTCGGGCAAACCTATATATTGCGCGTTTCAAAATTGACTGACCAGGGCGCCTATGTGGACGGGGAGGAACTGGGCGAAATCCTGTTGCCGACTAAGCATTGCCCCCCCGGTCTCGCGGTAGACAGCCACTTACCCGTGTTCCTCTACCAGGACTCTGAAACCCGACTCATTGTCACGACACAAAAACCCAAGGCACAGGTAGGGGAGTTCGCTTATCTGAAGGTCGTTGCGAACACAGATTACGGTACTTTTATGGACTGGGGGCTGGATAAAGACTTACTGGCACCTTTTGGCGAGCAACACAGACCCATGGAGATAGACCGTTTCTATCTGGTGTTCGTCTACTTGAATAACGCTGACGGCAGAATTACCGCATCGTCCAAAATAGAAAGGTTCCTTGATGACCAAGCCGAACACAGTTTCATACCAGGCCAACAGGTTGACCTTATTATCGCAAACAGCACTGATCTTGGATTTAAGGCGATCATCAATCACAGCCATTGGGGACTACTGTACAAAGATGAGGTGAACGAACGGCTTAGCTTTGGCCAATCACGAAGTGGTTTCATTAAATTTGTGAGACCTGATGGCAAAATCGACCTGGTGCTTAAGCAGGAACAAGAAACACGAGACCAACACACGTCACGGGTTGTCGATTACCTTAAGGCGCACGATGGCTTTGCAGCCGCTCATGACAAAACAGATCCTGCAAAAATTCAGGCACTTTTCGGTATGAGTAAAAAATCCTTCAAGAAAGTCGTCGGCGGACTCTATAAACAGCGTATTATCAAGATTCAAGCTGATGGCATTCGTCTCAATAATCAGGGTACCAAACCCACCACAAACGGAACTTAATTATTAACAATAACGATATTCTCCGCAGACTTCGCTATTCCTTCGATTTTAACGATTCGAAAATGATCACCGTCTTTGCACAGGCTGAACTCGCGGTAACCCGCAGCCAGGTCAGTAACTGGTTGAAAAAAGACGACGATCCCGAGCAACAGTCTTGCGATGACAACGTTTTGGCCTGCTACCTCAACGGCCTTATTAACGAAATGCGCGGCAAGAAAGAAGGTACGCAGCCGGTACCGGAAGACAAACTCAACAACAATATTATCTTCAAGAAACTCAAGATAGCCCTTAATCTAAAGGCTGAAGACATATTAAGAATCATGGCGCTTGTCGATTTCACCATAAGCAAACATGAACTAAGCGCGTTTTTCCGAAAGAAAGGCCACAAGCATTACAGAGAATGCCAGGAACAAATCCTGCGAAATTTTCTTCACGGTATCCAAATAGAATACCGAGACAAAACAGACCTTGAATCACTGCGAGGATCAGAGACAAAACAAGATGACGAACAAGAGAACGAACAAGGTGACGAGAATCACACTAACTAGCTCACCCCCGTCACGCTTTTGTCACCATTCGGCAACGGCCTTAACCGTTACCCCAGCGTCCCACCCAGCAATGCAAGTCGGTCATTTAAAAAAACTCTGGGGCAAGTTCGTCAATATCAAATACAAACCACTTGCCCAGATAGTACAAGCAAGTAGATCGCAGGCAAGAAACTTTCTCCAGGGCATACCCGAGACTCCAGCCACAATCGGCGTCATTGATCGCAATAGCGGTATCAACCTGCCGACACATAGCGTCATAGGCGCAGACCGCCCCAGTTTAATCTGTATCTTGGCGCGCGTCTGCTCGCGATTTCGAAGCCAGGATGTCTCCCACACCCGCACACCCCACAAACGCCCAACCAAGTAGCCGCTATGATCGCCCAACAGTGCACCGGAGAAACCCAGTGCCAATATAACACTGAGCGAAGCCGAATCGGATGTGTAGAGCAGGGTCGTTGTAGACAGGAGAAACACGCCCGAAACGAACAGCCCGATACCAGCGCAAGATTCAAGGAAAGCCAGTGCTGGCACCAGATATATCAAATTTGGCGAGGGCTCAGACAACCAACCGGTGACGGTATCCAGCAAGCTCGTAGTCCCTACCTCAGAAACTCAGCTCGTGTCCTATCGTCTTCCTTAAATAGTCCGCCTAACGCGGTTGTTTGCGTCGACGAATTTGAATCCATGACGCCACGAGACTTAACGCAGTAGTGGGTAGCGTCTATGGTGACCGCTACGTCATTCGTTTCCAACAACGTCTGTAGCGCCACTAAAATTTGTTGCGTGAGACGTTCCTGAACCTGCGGTCGTTGCGCGAAAAACCGAACAATTCGATTTATTTTTGATAGACCTATGATTTTTTCGTTGGGGACGTACGCTACCCTTGAGGCCCCGTCGATCGTCACGAAGTGATGCTCGCAGGTGCTGATAACGCTGATGTTATCGACTTTTACCATCTCCTCGACGCCCATCTTGTTATCGATCACGGTGATCTTGGGAAAGTTGCTGTAATCCAACCCCCCAAAAAGCTCATCGACATACATTTTGGCGATTCTATGAGGAGTCTCGGTCAGGCTGTCATCGCGAAGGTCTAGACCAAGCGTTGTCACGATGTCCTTCATGGAAGCCTTAATCTGAGTATATTTTTCGTCACGTGATAGACCGTTGGCTATCATTGGCGTTTCGAGGCCTCTTTCAACCAGCGCCGCTTTCACCAGACTCGCTTCCGGCGAACACTTGCCGGGAAGAAGATAAGTGTTGTTGTTGAACCCCTCTGCGGTGACACTCATACTATTTCCTTTTCGTATATTTACTCACGTCTCTTTAAAGTATTACGAAGCCGCAGAGAGAAAAGATCAGGTTGATGCCAAAAAAAGTAGACGACAGCGTCGGCCTCAACATCAGGTTAACTTGGCGTAAAACTGAGGAATGGGTTCAGTACTCGTTTAATGCCTGTCAGCCTTATTGGTGCTTCTAGGACAGACAAACAGATGCATGCCTGATTACGCGCGGCGAACGGCCTATGTGTGTCCCCCTGTTGCCTAACAAGAAAGTCCCCGGGTTGGTACACCCCGTCCTCATCAGAGAAACTACCGGTCAAAACAACAGTGATTTCTTTACCAAGGTGGTCATGTTCAGGGGCTTTCCCTCCCGCATCAATTCGATGTAACGCTAGTTCGTGTTGTTCTTCACCGACACTGACCGGCGCCACTTTTAATGAGGGCGACAGCCGCCGCCAATTGAGCCTGCCGCCAGGCAGCAGTCGTTGGACGAACTCAGGCAGTTCCTTGGTGATGCCGTCGCTGCACTGACGCAGTGCCGAAACCGGCGGTTTTTCTTCCCCCAAAGAGTCCAGATCCTGCATGATTCTGTCGAGCAGGTCTTCTGATACCGGGGCGGCTTCCGATGTCATTAGCAACTCGCCTCCGATTTCCCCCAGTGATTCCACCGAGTCCCGACACTGCTTACAATATTGCAGGTGGGTTGTGACCGAGATACATGGTGCGACGGATAAAGACCCAGACGCATATTCAACCAGAAGGTCTGACTCCGGATGCCTGTTAATCATAGATTTTTCCCTTCTAAGACACCAAGGTCTCCCAATGGCGCTAATGCAAGTTTCATTTTATTCATCGCTAGCCGGATTCTTGATTTCACCGTGCCGAGCGGCAAGTCGAGTGTATTGGCTACCTGTTGACCTGATTGACCTTGAAAGTACATTAGTTGCAGCACCTCCGATTGTTCTACGGGCAGCTGACTGAGGTGTTCGGCGATCAGTTTTTTTGTCCTGATCTGGGACAGGGAAGATAGTGGTGTTGGGTTTTCTCTTTCGTCGTACAAATCTTCCGCGTTTAACAAGTCAGGATTTTGCCTGTTTTGCTTTCTGAGCCAATCTATCCGCGTGTTTCGCGCTATTGTATAGATCCATGTACTCGCTGACGCCTGAGAAGATGAGTAAGAAGGGGCCTTCCGCCAAACTTTTATCATCGTCTCCTGCACGAGTTCCTCGGCATTTTCTGGCGTCACGCCGCCACTTTTAATCAAGAAAGCTTTTAGGAAGGGAGAGAAGTGCTTGAACAGAGCCCGAAAGGCTTCCTTGTCCTGACTCCTGCCGACTCTATCGATGCAATCGTTCCAATTTTCTGCTTCGATGGCCAATGTAAATTCTGCTTTGCGTTTAATATTCATCATAACGGGTACTTGGTGTCCAGAACAGTTAATACGAGGGCCTTGGAAAGTTGGATCACCAAAACGCTAGCCAGTGGCAAGAAAACCCTCTCGCCGTTCTGGAAACTGGATCGATCCCCGGTCGTAGCCCAACCGAACCGCCATGTCGACCAGCATTTCGAGGGTCTCCCTCGGCAGATTGGGGTCCCTTGACATAATCCAAAGGTAATCGCGTTTCTCCCGCCCAATAATCGTCGTTTGATACTCAGGGTCGAGATATACGACCCGGTAATCGGCCTTGATGGGCCAAATGAACTGCATCCCCCACACTGCATTATTAGAGTCTGCCTGCACAAATCCGGTCGCTTTCAACACCTTTTCCGTACCATTCTTTGGACTGATAAAGGAAAACGTGGTGTCGACCGTCCCATCTTTATTTAACGCATAGCGTTCGATCGGATTAATCGCGCCGCGTTCCGGGAAGGTCGGAATATTGGCCAAGACATGCCAGTCACCCATAAATTTGTTGATGTCGACGTAGGACGCTGTCTGCATTGGCTCTCTCGGTTGATGGGTACAGCTTGCTACTAACAAGGCGCTGATTATTATTAAGACTTTTAACGTTATCGTTTTCATGGGCAGTCTTACGCGGAGGACCGGGTTCCGGATCAATCAGATGCGAACTCTACTCGGCGAATCTCCGTTCCAAGGACTGCAATGACAGTAAACACCCGACAAACTTGTACAGGCTTCACGTCCATGCATCACCACGTGACTAGCAAACACGCCCCAGTTAAACTACTCCTAAAACAACAGCTCGAGTAAAAACTGTGGAACTAGCATTTACAAAGGAAGAACTCACCTTTCGGGAGGAAATTCGGGCATTGCTCAGGGACGAACTGACGCCGGAAATAATGATAGGTAACAAAAACTCCACAACGTCGCTCGGGGACAACGATGCTGCAATGGCGTGGCAGGCAATACTCCACAAGCGAGGATGGGCCGGCGTTGCCTGGCCGAAGGAATTTGGTGGGCCTGGCTGGAGCTCCAATCAACGCTATATCTTTAACAGCGAGTGCGAAAAAGCCGGCGCCCCAAAATTGATTCCACTCGGTTTACGCATGCTGGCGCCAGTCATTTTTCGCTATGGCACTAAAGAACAACAAAACCATTATCTGCCAAAAATGCTTTCTGCAGAACATTATTGGTGCCAGGGCTATTCCGAACCTGGGTCAGGCTCCGATCTTGCCAGTCTAAAAACGAGAGCCATAAAAGATGGCGATGAATACATCGTCAATGGGACAAAAATCTGGACCACTCATGCGCAGTATGCCGATCATATTTTTTGTCTGGTTCGAACCAATACTGATGTAAAGAAGCAAGCGGGTATCAGCTTTCTGTTGATCAAGATGGACAGCCCGGGCATTGTAGTCGAACCTATCATCACCCTTGCCGGTGATCACGAGGTCAATCAAGTATTCTTCGACAACGTTAGAGTGCCTCTCAATAACCTGGTTGGACCCGAGAATGAAGGCTGGAATGTCGCCAAATACCTACTCGAGTTTGAGCGCGGCGGCAGTTCCGTTTCCACACGACTCAAGGTGGACATGGCTGAACTAAACATGATGCTGCGCGACCTGCCAGAAGAACACGAACTAAAAAAGCGCACAGCCATAACGACCATCGAAGTTGACGCGCTTTCGCAAATGGAAACGAACATGCAGGCCAAGGTTGCTTCAGGGAAAACTCCTGGCGCAGGGTCTTCGCTGATGAAGATGATGGCAAGTTCTCTTGGGCAACAAATCGCTACCCTCCAGATGGAGACAAAAGCCAACTACAGCATCCCCCATAACAACAAATTGCTGCTCGAAGGGCAAGACACTATCGGCAGAAAACAAGGCCAGACCGCCACTGCCAATTATCTGAACGAAAGGGCTTCCTCTATTTTTGGCGGGGCAAGGGAAGTTCAGAAAAACATCATCGCCAAATCAGTACTCGGGCTATAAGGCCAAGCCTTCATCGATGTATCGCTGAATCATAATGTGGTGCTGGCGTATGCGCATATCCTGGTAGTTTGCGAACTGCACCTGGTTATTACCAGAGGTTTTCAACCCCTGCTGCACGTATGGAAGGTTACCCATATCCTGGTCAGCGATAACACCAAGCCCACCTAATTCTTCCGCATCCGACCAACGTTCGTTCTCAGATAGCATGCGTAACGGCGAGGCCTGCGGACGAGGGCCGTCAACCGGCACCCTATCCAGTTGGTAGACTTCCATCATCGCGCTGTCTACATCACAGCCATTCGGACGCCAACGATAGACACGTGTGGGCTTCATACCACCCCACACTGAAAAGTTTGGAAACAGGTTGTAAAGAATGGAGTCCAGCATCTCTGCATCTGAACATTTTTCATAATTATGACCGTTGTGAGCCTGCAGATTATCTCTGACACTCTGCGCAACATATCGTCGTGCAGTAATACCCGCAGGAACATCATCAACATCCTTGTAAATCTTGTAACGCCTGGACATCATGTCATCGATGATTCTCTGCTCTGAAATGCTATCCCTGTCCATCAATGGGCTTGGCTCTGCGCCCGCACTGATCTGCCTGCTAACGTAGTCTGAAAATACGTCGTATTGTGAGTTAACATCTGTCACATGGGTCATGATTTGCGGATGGGTCGTCGGCGCGTGTTGCGATTCCATAAATGCCTCAGCAGCCACTTTCCAGTTGCAAGGAATAACCTTGGCGACGTGGTACTGGATAAATCGGTCTTCAAGGTGCCAATCCTTAAAGTGCCAATCTAATGGGCCGATAACATCCATAAGTTCTGGCGCATTTTCATCAAAGTTGATGAATACAAAACCACCCCAACTCCCAACGCGCAGCTCAGGAAGTTGTAGCGCCTTAGCATCAAGATGCTGATAGTCCCAAGGCGTGGGACAACTCTTAAAGTCACCGTTCAATTCCCAAGTAAAACCATGAAAAGCGCAACGAAACTCTGACTTATTTCCCGCCTGAGTGGCCAACTTACGCCCTCGATGCAGACACGTATTGTAGTAAGCCTGAATGCGATCCGGCGCCGAACGAACGATCAACACAGACTTGTCAATGATGTCATAGACTAGGTGGTCACCAACATTGGGGATTTCCTCCATTCGGCACGCCATCTGCCAGACTCGCATCCACATGTGTTCGGCTTCAAGATCAAACCTTTCCTGACCCGTATAGTGCGTTGCAGGCACAGAGTCACTACCTAGATAAGGCGCCTTCTCGGCCCTTAAACATTCGGGAACTTCTCGGGAGTCACGGTCGAGAATGTCCTGATAAGACTCTCCATTAAAGCGCGCATGTGGATCGAATTCGGGTGTTGTTGTCATACTCTTCTCAGTTACGGGTTATGGCCATCACTCGCCCACGGGCATTATGAATCGATATCCTGGTTTTACTAGAAAAAATTCACCAATCAGGATTCGCTCAAATTATGAGGGTTAGTCGGGACGATTGATTTCCATCCTGCCTGTCTTGGTTTCATATTAGCTTAGTACGGCTGCCGCCTCATCCGGATTTGAACGGTATCGTGCGGCAACGCCTGAACTCTTCCTGCCCTTTTAGGCGCCGAGATTGAGCCAGAAAAAGCCGCCTGCAGGTCATCTCGACACGTTAAACTATTGGCCAGTATAAATTAGTCACATTTAGCAATTTACCACAAAGAATTAACGTAATATTGACGGGTCTTTTCACAAGAGCAACTTATGAACGCACTTCCACGAACACCAGATGAACTGACCAAGGAATGGTTAACAGCGACATTGGGATATCCTGTCAATGGATATCAAATTGAGTATTTCAGCGAAGGCACAGGTGTCATGTCCTGGGTCATGCGGGTTCTTTTGGATACCGCCGAGGACAAACCGAACTCTCTTATTGCCAAGTTTCCGTCCTCTTCCAGCGTCAACCGCGAGGGAGCAAAACTTTACAACATGTACGGCCGTGAAGTTAACTTCTATCAGGAAATTTCTGGAAGTGTTGATATCCAAACACCAGATTGCTACTTCAGCGAATTCGACGAGAGCTCAAACAATTTCGTGATACTGCTGGAAGACCTGACTGAATGGCAGATCGGGGATCAAACAGCAGGTTGCTCCCTGGACGAAGCAAAAACATTGATTTCTGCACTCGCTAGGTTTCACGCCAGCGGTTGGCAGCCGCATCAGTTCCCGGACATTCCTTCTCACGGTGGAGCGCGGCAGATAGAAGGCATGCAGAGCACCTACCCGATTGGCTGGCCGGTCGTGCTTGAGCAATTTGGTGACCTGATACCTGAGTCAATCAGAAGCGCCGGTGAGAGTATCCCGCAACACATCGAAAGCCTGTTGACGACCATGTGCCAGGATCCGGTATGCCTGACCCACGCGGACATGCGCCTGGACAACATTTTTTTCAAAGAGGGCAAAATCGCTGTCGTTGATTGGCAGTCGATTTGTACCTCTGCCCCTGAACAGGATCTTGCGTATTTTATTACCCAGAGTGTGCCAGAGGCGGTTAGAAAAGAGGAAGACCTGGTCGCATTTTATCATGCAGAACTGACCCGAGCAGGCATTAGCTACGATATCAACCAATGCCGTGAGCGTTACAAGGTTAGTGCGCTCTACCTGGTCTGCTATGCCGTTGTGATCGCTGGAACACTGGACCTGGGTAATGCGCGCGGCAAACTCCTTGGCAAGACTATTATCAAAAACACTTTCAGTGCACTGGCAGATTTGGACGCGTTCTCGCTACTAGACCGCTAGCACGACTGGCTATCATCTCAAGCAAGGAATCCATACTTATGGATCTGGAACTTATCGGCAAGAAGGCCCTCATCTCGGCTGGTCACAAAGGCATTGGGCTTCATATCGCGACAAGACTTTTGGAGGAAGGCGCAGAAGTTAGTTTCTGCTGTCGTAAACAAAGCGATCTTGATTCCGCCGTTACTAAATTATCTGAGATAGGCACTGTCCGAGGTTATCTCTGCGACTTTTCCGACCACGAGCAGGTGAAAGCATGGGTTAACGAGGCGGGAAATGCCATGAGCGGCATCGACATCTGCATCGGCAATGCCAGCGCAAGTAGCCAACACGGTGAGGGCCCTGACCCCTGGAAAGCAAGTTTTGAAGTAGACCTTCTTGGCACTGCCATGTTTTTTGAGGCGGCAAAACCGTTTCTCATAAACTCAACGGTTGCCTCGATCATTCAGATTGCGACCATCACCGCCATCGAGCACCACGATGTCCCCATCAACCCTAGCTATGGCGCCACCAAGGCCGCTACGATCAATCTGATAGCGCAACTTGCACAACGCTGGGGTGGCGAGGGTATTCGCGCCAATACCGTCTCGCCCGGCCCCATACTAATCGAGGAAGGACGATGGGATGACATTCGCTCAAGGCTGCCTGACCTCTACGAAAAGGATCGCTTGCAACATCCCAGCAAACGTATGGGTACTGGTGACGAAATCGCCGACGTCGTTACTTTCCTGGCTTCACCGAGAGCCAGTTGGATTACCGGCGCAAATATTGTCGTTGACGGTGGCTATACTAAACAGGTTGGGTTTTAAGGCAGCTAGTCACGCCCCGGGGGAGTACCTGCCAGGTAATCATTAAGCACTTCGTGAAAGCGATGCACACGTGTTTCCTGGGCCGCAAAGTACGGTTCCTGATAGCCCCTGGAATGCCAACCGGTTCTTTGACCCTGGGTGAGTTGCCAGTCCTGGAATACCACCTGGTCGGACAGATCCTGCACGGAGGCTCCGTCACCATATACCCGGAAATCCAGTTCTGCTTCCTTCAATTCCATCGTGTTACGGGCCGTACGATTAACGAAGCCTTCCATGCCTGCAACCGGATAGGCCATGGTCCACTGATCGAAAAAACACTTCTCTGGATCTGTTGGATGCGGCTCCCATCGCCACACCAAGAAGGAGTCAGCACCAGGGGCGATAGCGACGTTTGGAAACAAGACACCAAACGGACTTTCAGTAAGATCCTCGTCACTTAGGTTTTCGTAGTGAAGAAAGCCTTTTTCTTTCCATAATTTTCTTTTGGCAGCCTTAAGGTCCAACCAACCCTGCAATGCCTTAGTCTCAAAATCAGGGTAACTGTCAGGATCAATATCCCATAAACGCAATTGCTCATCAAAAGGGTGAGGCTGACCTTCGGGCAAACGATCGCGTAACGATGGTCTCCCCATCTGAACAATTCTATTGTGGCCCATAGGAAACATCTCATATCGAGAAGTGAAATGGTCCTGATCAATAATCGGTGGCACCTGGGGGTGGACCGTCCTGGTGTGATAAGACTCATTGAAATTGTCGGACCAGAATTTCCAGTTAGCATCCAGTTCTACCCGAATCCAGTGGACTCGAACGGCTTTTTCGAACTGATGCCCTTTGTAAAGTTCTGGCGTTGGCTCCAGATACTTCATGAGACCAGGCGCATTATCATCCATCGTGTACCAGACAAGCCCCGCCCAGGTATCAACCCGGACTTCAACGAGTTTCGCCTTGCCGACGGGATCCCCCTGGGGGAAATCATCCTGATCAGGACAAGACTCTAGGACACCATCCAGGCCCCACTGCCAGCCATGGTAGGGACAAAAGAAACTTTCCTGGCTGCTATTACCGCCCACCAGTCGCGCAGCTCGATGGCCACAGGCGTTATAAAAACCTTTCAGCGATCCGTCACGCTGACGAACGATCATCACGGATTCATGCATAAAATCGTGCACGATGTAATCTCCCGCCTCCTCTAGTTGTTGCTCCCGCCCCGCAACATGCCAGATCCTGGTCCACAGGTGCTGCCACTCCTGCTTCATGAAATCAGGATCGTAATAACGTTCTTGCGATATCGAATCACCACGCAAACACGTAATGTCTTTTCCATCCATTGTTAACGGATGCGGCTCAATCTTCGTCACGAATCACCTCACTATTGGTGCTAACACCGTTCGATTAAAACCCTAGATCGCGCTGCTGTCAAAACACGCGAAACCATCAAGTCCGTGTCAATAGTCGAAACGGTCACTCGATCGCCAACGCGAAAAGCTCCCAGCTTCTCTCAAGGAGATGGCCAGACCCGAACGCCGCTTTGTCAAAGAAAACTTAAGTCGAGTTTGACACCCATGCTAGTGACACGGGTCAGGGCCAGGAAGGCCTCACAAACTACCGGGTTTACACACAGATCATCCCACGTTTATATTACATCGACAGATACGAGGAAAGCCCATGTCAAAGGATAAGCCCACGTTTTCTCAACCACCCAGGTTCGCCAGCTTTGTGCCAAAACCCTGGGTGCAAGACCTTTACCCAAATGATGCCAAACAACCACCATCCGGTTTACTTAACGAGTCATCTGAAAATCTCTCCACTGCAGACATCCCTGCTGAACGATACTGGTCCCAGGAATGGCACAGCATGGAAGTTGACCAAGTCTGGAAAAAAACCTGGCAGGTTGCCTGCAGGGTTGAAGAAATTCCGAATGATGGTGATTATGTGGTCTACGACATCGTTGACGACAGTGTCATCGTCGTTCGATCTTCAACCGGCGACATCAAAGCCTTTACAAACTCTTGCCTGCACCGTGGCACTGCCCTCGTTGATGGAGTCGGGTCGGTCGAAGAGTTCCGTTGCCCCTACCATGGATGGTCTTACAACCTGGACGGCAAGCTAACCTCACTTCCTGCGGCCTGGGATTTCTCCCATCTAAACATTCAGGAATTACGACTTCCAGCCGTAAAGGTCGATACCTGGGCGGGATTCGTCTTCATTAACCTGGACTCGGAGTGCAGCACGCTCAATGAATATTTAGGTGTACTCCCTGAGCATCTTAACGACTTCAACATCGACAACAGGTACAAGGCGGTACACGTTTCAAAGGTTGTTCCCTGCAACTGGAAAGTAGCACAGGAGGCATTCATCGAAGGGTATCATGTCGCAGAAACTCATTTCGAAAAAACACTTGAAGGGGAAATCGCGGTCTCGGGTGCCGCTGTTTCCAATTACGACACCTCTATACAGTACGATTACTGGAAACCTCATGTCACCAGAATGAATATGCTGGGCGGCATCCCCAGCGGACACGTCAGTGACCAACTTCAAAGTGAACAGGCAATCGTTGACGCTTATTTTGAGCGAAAACCTGGCCAAACGGTTGCGCTAACCGAAGGCCAAACCGCAAGGTCGCTAATCGCTGAGCACAATCGCAAGGTTTGGGGCAAGGACCACAAAGTGGACCTTTCAACCGCCAGCGACGCGGAAATGATCGACCAGATTCAGTATACTTTGTTCCCAAACTTTACCGTTTGGCCGACAATCGTCGCACCCCTGGTTTACCGGTTTCGCCCGGACGGCAATAACCCAAACCGGTCAATATTCGAGATCTGGATGTTGTTTCCGATCGCAGATGACGGCAGCCATCCAACGCCCATGGCTGAACTACGACTCGACGACGATCAACTATGGTCATCTGTTCCTGAACTAGGCGGGTATGGACCTGTGATAGACCAGGACACACCTAACTTCCCACGAATCCAAAAAGGATTAAAAGCCAGTAAAAAAGGCGCAGTTAGCCTGGCTAACTATCAGGAGAACCGAATCCGAGTCTTTCATGAGACACTGGAAAAGTATCTTTTTGGACCTGACTCGAGCTCGTAGTAACCGGCGGCACTTTGCATGCTTAGCTTTTTCCAAGCAAGCGTTCCGTCTAGTCAGGCAATTCCAGTACCCTTTTGGCAATAATATTTAGCTGGACCTCTGAGGTACCGCCTTCAATTGAGTTCGCTTTGGAGCGCAGCCAACTTCGCGTGGTCGATAGCTCTTTTTCCAGAAAACCGTCCCCGCCCCAGCCCAATCCTTGGGCGCCCAGCATGTCCATCATGACTTCAAAACGGCCTTTGTTCTGCTCTGTACCGTAATACTTAAACATGGAAGATGCGGGAGATGGCGAAGCACTGGTTCTGGCTTCCGAAGCTGATCTTCGCAGGGTCAGACTAAATGCCTTGGCGTTCATTTTGTGCCGAGTGATTTTGTCTCGAAGGTTTGAATTCGCGATCTTGCCCTGAAATTCGCCGACGTATTTCTTTGCCTGGTTTTCAATCGCATGTTCCGGTCTTTTTGGGGTTCCCTGTGTACCCATACCGGCAACCATATTGCGCTCATGCTGGAGTAAACGCTTGGCAATTGGCCAACCTTTATTCACTTCACCGACCAGGTTTTCGCGCAACGCCCTGACATCCTCGAAGAACGTCTCACAAAACTGTGAAGAGCCACTAATTAACTGGATCGGCTTTGCCCTAACACCCTTGGACTTCATATCGAACAGGATAAAACTGATGCCGTCGTGTTTCGGCACATCCGGATCAGTTCGTACCAGACAAAATATCCAGTCCGACAGATGCGCGAAAGAAGTCCAGGTTTTTGAACCATTGATCACGTATTCATCGCCGTCGAGCACTGCCCGGGTCTGCAGGCTCGCAAGATCTGAACCAGATCCCGGTTCGCTATACCCCTGGCACCAGCGAATTTCGCCACGGACGATCTTGGGTAAATGTTCACGTTTCTGAGCTTCACTGCCGTACTCCAGCAATACCGGCCCCAGCATACTGATACCGAATGACAGTAACGGCGGTCTCGCATCAATTCTTGCGAGTTCATCCTGAAGAATTCTGTTTTCTTCCTGGCTTAATCCGCCGCCACCATACTCGCTCGGCCACGTTGGACAGGTCCAGCCTTTTGAACCCATGTTCTCCAACCAGACTTTCGCATCTGGATGAGAAAAGGTTCCGCTTCTACCACCCCAGACCCAATCTTCCTCGGTTCCTTTGGTGCGCATCGTTTCAGGGCAGTGTTCAGTAAGCCAGAGTCGAACGTCCTTTCTAAAATCTTCCATTGAGCCTCGGGTCTACCCCAAACCGGGGCGTATTGGTGCCAAAATTTTTGTCAGCGCGCACTCACCAAAAGTGACAGCGGTGATATCTTAGGAATGCACTAGTAAGTTGAAGGAAGCATTATAAAGCATACTTGCCCCAAGTTACCCTGGGATAATCTGGGGCAAGTAGATGCTTTACATGCAAGACTTTACATGCTGTAGCTTGCGGTAATGCCATAGGTTCTTGGCATGGCTGTCAGCTTAATGATCGAATCGTTAACCTTGCTGTATCGAGTCCAGTAGTATTCATCGGTGACGTTACGTCCCCAAAACCAGATTTTCCAATTATTGTTCTCTATGCCAGCACGCACATCTACCAGCGTTCTTTCTGGTACAGGAAGCGTTGTGTCCCCTGATAATTCACCAGCATCGCGGCGGGTACAAGTGACCCCTGATTCTTGACACTCGTCAACAAAAAACGAACTGGTCTCTTCCTGATAATTCACGTTGGTACCAACGAACGCCGTCCATCCATCCATCACTTCCCAGTGATAGGCAATCGCCAGATTAGCCTGCAATTCCGGTGCCTGCGGGAAATCCTGGCCCGAGAAGTCTTTAGTACCACTATTGGTGCCGCCAAAAAACGCATCAAAATTCCTGAAGGTTCCGTCCACTTCTGTGTCAGCAAAACTCATCGAAGGTGATATGGTGAGTCCCGCCACCGGCAACCAGGTAGCTACCAACTCAAATCCCTGAACATGAGATTCCGGCACGTTGACCAACGCTGGCAGGGATCCGAATATGGGATCCTCAAGTGCACCCAGGAGTTGCTTATCTTCGTAATCATAATAGAAGGCTGAAGCGTTCAGCTGCAGGCTACCGTTCGCCAGCGTTGACTTAGCGCCAATTTCATAGGCAAGCAATTCTTCCTGAACAACGGGCTGAAGCTGCGAAATGGCAGAGCCAGGCAACGTCGGGAACTGACCATTTTTGTAGGCTTTGCTGATATTGCCATACACAAGCATAGAATCGCTCGCAGCCCAGTTCAAACCTACGCGCCATGACGTATTGTCTTCATTAAGACTCAACTCGTGGCCGGTTGGGTTCGGATTAAAATCAGGACCTGGCCCCGTAGTCGAGCACTCTCCAGGTTCCACCAAAAGGGGATTAGTTGAACCCAGGAAAGGTTGGATCAAAAAAGACGTGAAAGCCCAGGTCCCATCACCACCATCGTTAGTACAGCCATTAAAATCACGTTCCTGATCGGTATATCTAACACCGGCTTGCAGGATCAAAGCCTCCGTGAGGTTGTATTCTACATTGGCAAAAATCGCCCAGGTTTTGACATCCTGACTACTGGAGGGGTTGTTTGGCCCATAGTCGATAAATCCAAAGACAGGGACTACCGAGGAGTTACCGTAGGACTGTATGAAATCGTCCTGGGTCTCCATGTCTTCGTAGTTAACGCCCGCGACCCATGTTCCCCGCTCAAAGCTACCCGACAACCTGAATTCTTGAAACAGCGTCTCTAGGTCTCCCGTATGGGTCTGCTCATAGATCTGGAGGATAGTGCCATCTCCATCCATGCCAGAGCCATTTTGCTCATAATGGTTATAGCTGGTTAAAGATGTCAGCACGATGTCATCTGTCAGGTCATAATCTACGCGTACCTGAGCCGAGATAAATTCATCATCACTCTCAAGTGGGTCGCAGCCACGGCTGTAGTTGCGCTGGTTGGGAACCGCTGGGGTGCCACCATTGTTGTTTGCACAAGGGCCCCAAGCTGCTGCCTCAGCTTTTCTAGGCGCAAGAGGCGTTGCCAAAAACTCAGGCACTAAACCGTTAATCGGGTTTTGGGAAATTTTGCCGGCCAACTGTGGGCGCAGAGTATCACTGTTGTTGGTAAAACCGCTTAACGTCAATAACAACCGTGTTCGTTCGTTGTTGTCATAAGCCAAGGATGCGCGATAAGTGAATTCGTCTTTAGCGCCCGCCTCATCATCATTGATGTAACTTTCCTGCCAGTCACCTGAAGTCTGCGAACGCATCGCCAACCTGTAACTCCAGGCATCGTTAAGCGGGCCACTGACGTAACCATCGATGTCGATCGCATCGAATTGGCCGTAGCTAACCGTCACGCCGGCTTCAAACTCACTGGTGGGTTTGTTGGCAATAAAGTTCACCGCGCCGCCCGTTGCGTTTTGTCCAAACAACGTTCCCTGGGGGCCTTTTAGTGCTTCGACACGTTGGACATCAAGAGAAGCACCTCTGGTCATGGGGGAGAATTGCAAAGGTGCCTCATCAAGGTAGACACTCACCGTAGGACTGGTCGCTAACGAATTTTCCTGGAAACCGACGCCACGAATGGTATAGATCGCTGTACCGGCATAGTTAACGTTTGAACTGAAGCCCGCAACCACCTTATAAAGATCGAACGCATCCGTGATGCCGAGATCTTGTAGCTGTTCTCCCGTCGTTGCCTGGATGGACATGCCCACGTCGTTGATGCTTTCCTCGCGCTTCTGCGCGGTGACAACAATTTCTTCAATCGTGGTACCGCTTGCCCGGTTTCCTTCTGCTGCGTTTAGAAACGGGCTTGCAAGCAATAGCCCGACTACTGATAAACGCTTAACGCTGAGTGACGATGTCTTCAAAGTGTTCTACCTCCAGAGTTGAATTAGCCTATCCAAGGAGCGCAAGTGTTGATCAGCCACACCCCCAGGCAGCACTTAAAAAATCAATATACACGTATTTTTTTTATTAAGTCAACAAGGAAACAGTGGGACAATGGTTGCTAACGCTTGCCAGTGACGGATCCAGTAAGGCCCGACACTGCTCCCGAGACAAAGGGAGCAGCGCCGGGCAGAAGAGTCACTTTCCGGTGCTGGTAACTTATGTTTCCACGACTTAAGCTTTCGCCTTTAGACTACTCAAGCGCTCACGATGCCGGCAGACAACCCAAAATCTTCAGGAAAATGGCAATCTCAAAAGAGTTCGTTAACGCGCGATAGGATTGTTATCGCCGCACTCGAATGTATTGTCGAATTTGGCTATGAAAGCACCACTATGGCCAAGATCGCCAAAGTGGCCAAGGTTTCTCAAGGTTCCATGCAGTATCATTTCCCCGCAAAACTGGACGCGATCAAGGCTGCCATCAACTACCTGCTGGCAAAGCGACTTACCGACCACCAGCGAGATCTCGAGGAGATACCAGAGGGTGCTGATTCAATGGCACACGCGATCGAAGTATATTGGCACCATCTAAACGAGGGTCATTACGTCGCCTACCAGGACCTGGTCATTGCGGCACGTACTCACCCTGAACTAGCCAGAGTCCTTGAACCGGCGTATCAGCGGTTTGTAAAAGCCTGGCGACGGGATGCGCGAAATTTAATCCCCCAGTGGAATGGCAAAAGGGAAAAGTTTGAGCTCATCTGTGATCTCGGTCAGTACCAGATGGAAGGCCTGGCATTCGGCAGACTCAACGGCCAGTTGAGTGATGAGCAAACCAGAGCGGTTCTAGACTTCACCAAAGACCTGCTGTCTAAGATGGCAGCCGAACTCTAACCTGACTGGAAAAAACCTCAGGAAAATCACTCAGAAATCGAGTCATGGTCATCACCCTTTAATCTCTAATTCGATTAGTGGTAGCATGTTGAAAGATTAATTCGCGCACATTGTTTTGTAATCCTGTTCGCAGGTACTGTTTACCCAGGATTCACGGCCGGGGAACTAAGGCTGTGCTGACATAAAGTCATCAGATAAAGGCACACACATCGACACCAGACCACACACCGCCACCAGACCAGAGATTCGAGAGTTGCTCGCGCGGCCAACCTACCCATTAAGGAGAGAATATGACTCACCTGACGTTTGAAAACATCACCTATGAAGTTGAAAAAGGCCGAGCACGCATCACACTTAATCGGCCTGAAAAACGCAATGCACTATCGATCGAGCTAGTGGAGGAACTACGCGATGCATTGTGGGAAGCAGACGACGACAAGGCCGTTCACTGCGTCATTCTAAAAGGCGAGGGACCTTCATTCTGCGCCGGTTACGATCTAACGGCTAATCGGCATGCCGCCGACGATGGTGTCCAGCGTCGAAAAGGTAGCGGTATGGATGATGACGCGTGGCGAATAGAACGGTTCCAGCGATCACTTCGAACCCTTACCGAGATGCACAAACCCACAATTGCACAGATCCACGGACATTGTTACGCCGGTGGAACTGACCTAGCGCTTTATTGTGACATGCTGATATGCGCAGATAACGCGAGCATTGGCTATTCAGCACTACGCAATATGGGCGCCGCTCCAAACCAGATGTGGCTCTATCACTGTGGACCACAGTGGACAAAACGACTGCTATTAACGGGCGATACGTTAAGCGGCGAGGATGCAGCCAAAATTGGACTGGTACTGAAATCCGTACCTGAAGAGTATCTGGAGCAAGAAGTAGAAGGTCTCGCTGATCGACTTAGCTGGATTGACCCCGAAATGTTGTCAACCAATAAACGGATCATTAATGTCGGGATGGAACTGATGGGGGCAACGGTACTGCAACGCCTTGCTGCGGAAAACGATGCGCGTGCGCATACAACGCAAGCGGCCAGAGACGTCTTCAAGCAAATTGGTACTGAGGGGCTTCGAGCCGCGCTACGCGATCGTGACGCGCCCTTCGGTGATAGTCGGGCAAGAGTTGATGGACCAGAACTGCGTGATGAAGACGGCAGGCTAATACCGCTAGACTGAGCGCAGTTCAAAAATTCAGAATCAGTAGGACGTCTCAAAAACGAGCCAAGGCAGACATCATGACAGAACTATCAGTCGAGGAAGCAATATTCACCACCCGCTCGATGCGACATCTAAAGCCAGATCCCGTACCCAAGGCTGACCTGGAATTCATTATTGAAGCAGCCACGATGGCCCCTTCTGCGGGCAACTACCAAATGTGGGCATTTGTTGTGGTCACCGATGAACAGACGAGGCAGGAAATCGGAAACGCTTACCGTGAAGCAGGAACCGCTTATATTAGAGATACTGTCCTGGCGAATCCTGACACCGATGATGAGCGCCGTCGGGTCTATACCCAGGCGATGCATACGGTAGAGCACCTCGCTGAAGCACCGGTGATCATCGTCGCCTGCCTGACCCAGCCATGCCCTGATGACGCTGCAACCGGATCCGGGCTGTTTGGGTCCATCTACCCCGCGGCTCAAAACCTGATGCTGGCGGCAAGATCAAGGGGCCTCGGCAGTGTATTACTAACATTAGCGACCGATTATTCACCCACGTTGCCGCACTCGGTCAAAACCGTTAAAGAAATTCTTGGCCTGCCCGAGGAAGTGGGCAGCGTCGCGCTTATTCCTGTCGGCTACCCAAAGGGACAATGGGGACGCCCAAGACGAGAGAACGTCGCTAGCAGCGTACATTGGGAAAAGTGGTAACGCATTGAACTGAGGAAGCAGCATCGGGTACGCCCATCTTCAGATAGATTAACATCTACGTTGTCTGGCAGGACTGACAGGTTACAGGGCGCCAGACGTCGTAAACACTTCACAGCCCGCCAATGCCCCAACGAATGCCACGACGCAGCAATTCGTAGTAGACAGGCGAATTCCAGGAACCTCTGACAACTGGAACAATGTCTGCCATTGGCTTCATATCGTGTTTCCCTGTGCAGTGTCCCAGGGAAAGGTAAAGCACTTCCCCCTTTTCGTAGGGGTGCAGGTACATCTGCGGATGGTCATCTCTGTCAGTACCGTAATCAGACTGAACGTAACCCATCGAAGGTTGGTTGTAAGAAGCCTCAAGTAAAACTGTTTGCTTGCCCTGAGGCTCACAGTAGTAAGGCTCTTCATCTTCGACTTCAAAATCATCAATGCCCTCGGTAAGCGCATGGACGACATCGGTAACACGTATCTGAATCTTTTGATTAGATGGGTGTGCGACGAAGCGATTACCTAAAACTTCCATAAACTTTGGCGCCACGTCAGGGGTATCAACCCTGCCATCTTCTGCAAATTCAAGTAATGCGCTGGTGGCATGAAGCGCAAACCACCGCCCACCGTTCGCGATAAACTTTGCCAGACCTTCCTGCTCCTCGAGTGTCGGCCTGAGGTCGCAGGTGTAGGTGATCAGCAACGTTGAACTGGCAATGGCTTCAACGTCACTAAAGGTATCTGCAACGCGCGTATTTATGTCCTCGTTTTCACCCAGTAATTTCAACAATTCCAGCCGGGCAAAGTTGGTGTCGTGATACTTGGCATTGCAAACGAGATAAACGTCAATTTTTTGATCTTTTTCCACGAATTCCCTCTTAATCGCTAATGGGTTGTGCCTTGATTAAGCACCCTCTTACGGTAATTTTCCACCCCCAATATAGCACTGGATTCGTCCCAAAAGACAAGTAAGCCGGGCACTTACCAGAATAGCGGGATGTAGGGCATACTGCTTAATCAAAAGGAAAATAAACACGATAATGAGACAAGCCTTTGCTTAGTAAAGATCAGGTCGACACATGGAAAAGCGAGGGCGCATTCTTGATGCAACTTCCCTGCGAGGTGGTCAATCCATCCCTCGATTGGTTAAATAAAAACCTCACCCTGGATCAGGTTGATCCGGATCATCTGGACTTCGGGTCACCGGGTCGCGATTTTGAGTTTCCGACGTCAGTAGACCCCTTAGATGACCTGGTCCTAAATGAGCACCTGATCGTTGCAGTTCAACAGCTCCTGGAGACCACCGACATTCGGTTACTGCAGGCGGACCTCTGGCCGAAAATCGGCATCAAATCTAATAATTACGAGGCTCAGGCGAATACCGACCAGCGCATGCACATGGATTATGGCAACAACACCGTGCTGCACCCGGACTGGCAATCGCCAGAAGCTGTGGCGGCTATTATTTACTACGACGATAGCGAGAAGACCGCAGGCGGAACAGCGTTTGTACCGCGACAAGGTGACACTGACCCTGTTTACCAGGCACCATTTATCCACATGCCCGGGCAGGCGGGAAAGCCATTTTTTAATGATCGCCGAACGGTTGAAGACTGGTTCAACACAAATGATCCAGGCGCATACAAACTTCGCAATACCTTGTACGAACGCGAACAACGGGTGAATTTCAAACCCGGCACAATTCTTTTTTACCGTCATGACCTCTGGCACAGGGGAACACCTGTGATGCCTGGAAAATTACGACGAGTGCATAACCTCGCCTGGCGGCGGGCTGACGCCAGGGGCTGGAGCAACTGGAACGAAGGATGGGCAAGACAAAGCTATTATGGGCATGTCGAATCGATTATCGGACGTTCGACACCCCTGCAACGCAGTTTACTGGATTTCCCCCTGCCCGGTGACCGCTACTGGACCCCGCGACGAATTGATCAGGTTGATGCGCGTTTCAGCTTTTACGGTTTTGATTCAACGCCTTATCGACAGGCGCTGCAATACTAAATCGTTACCAGAGTTCGACAATACGGGTCTGTGCAGAACTCCCCGCCACATTGATACTGACATCATCGTCGACACTCCGGCCCAGCAAGGCCTTCCCCAAGGGTGAACTTGGTGTGATCACCGTGACCGAGACACCACCGAGGCTAACCACCAGCCCCCCACTCGCTGGTCCGATAAACAAGATACGGTCTTCTCCTGTTTCAGGCTCGAGTCTGAGCAACGAGCCAACTTCTGCGGTGGCATGATCCTTTATGCGTTCCTTTAAAAAGACATAGGCGGCCAGGTCCTTCTCTAACTGCACCACACGCTCGGATTGTCCATGGGCGAGATAAGCAGCTTCAAGACCCAGCGTGTCGTACTTGTTTTCAGCGGCATTTTCTTTGTTTGTCGCCGTTGCTCGCGCTTCTTCAGCCGCTGCCAGAGAATTGTTTAATGCCACAGTAATCTCGCCAACGATCACGTCAAACAGCAACAATTTATTCATTTAACTTACCCAGACAGCGCACCCTTATCCCGGCACGCTCCAGGTCTTTGCATCGACCCACGCTGAATGGAAACCAAAAGGCACCCGTGCCGGCATCACGATACGGGCAATTGGGCCATCTTCAAACCTTGAAGCATCAAGGACAATGCATTCGCTTCGCTGAAGTTCTTCATCCCAGACAAAACCAATAACCCAACCGTCTTCTTCATTCAGCCCACCCGGTTTTGGGGCAAAGATTGGCTCACCCCCTAATCGACCTGGGCCATAGGAATAGTGAACACTCGCTTCATTAACCAGATCATATTTAATAATCCCGTCGAAGCCCGATTCCAAGGTGTCCCCGGCGATTCTGGCCGCATAGGTGAACTGGTTTCGAATACCCACATAAGCTTCATTGATCCGCGCGAACTCACAGCCCCATTGGGTATCCAAGGACTTCTCTTGCACCGCTCCTGTTTTAAGATTCAAGCGCCACTGGTGCAGCATTGGTAGATCGCTGCGATCTCCGGCCTGCGGTTTCACGTCGTCACCAATGCTGTTGCGCTCTGACCGACAACCCTCGACAACAATTTCATCACCGTCTTCAAACGCGTTCACTGTGTGGTAGCAGTAGCAACTATCAACATCAAACCACTGAATCTCCTTGCCATCTGCACCGCGAGCCAGCACACCAAAACGTGAGCCATTTTCCTCTTCAAAATACAACATGCTCTTGCCTTCGGCCATGCGACCAAAGTCAAAGACACACGGCAGGTCCATGATGACAGTGTGGTTCGAGGTAATCGCACAGTCATGCATCATGACTGGCTTGGGTATGTCCACACCTGTGGTATGGATAAGCTCACCCTCTTTGGTGATCAGCGAAACCGAGCAATGTGGCTTGCTTGTGACGTTGTATCCGTATGTGACCAACTCGCCGGTACGCGGATCAATTTTTGGGTGCGCTGTGAAGGGATGCTTCAAACGACCTTCGTAATCAACCTCTCCTACGGGATCAAGGTTCGGTAGCTTCAACTCAAAAGGATGCGCGCCCTCCTGCAACGCAAGAAACTTACCTGCGTGGTAGATCATGGCTGTATTGGCGATATTCTTGGTAGCGCCATAGTGCTCCGCATCTTCAGGTTTCGTCTTTAGGCCGTCCCATATGACACCGCCTTTTTCCTGCTCTGCAAGGTGGCCTTCCGTTTCAACAAACCGATTGATGTAGGTGACACTACCTTGATCAAAAAAGACCTCATGGATCATCCCATCACCGGCGAAAGGATGATAAGACTCCGGATCATTCACGAACACCGGGTTTGCGCCAATGCGCAGGAACGCCCCGTTGAGCGCTTCTGGAACCGCACCAATAATTTCTACGCAAAGCTCATTGTGTTCCTGCTGAACCGGCGCGAAGTTGCCCTTAAAATAGGAGACGGTGGGGTTTTCAATATCGGATATACGCATGTTTTATCATCAAGTCAGTGGATCACGACAATTTCCCATACCCCCTGCCCTGAAGCAAACCATTACAGGTTGAAAATAGACTTCCATCAGGCTTCGTGTTGCCGATTACGCGCCACAAACATTAGGGCACTAGCGCCAAAAGCTTTTCAATCGCCTGCCTATTAACGATTCTTTACCTGAGGTTGTTGCACGCTAAAGCTGGCCCTTTTCCACGCGGCAATGTTTACGTCGACCACATTGCGCACTACAATCTCTTCTCAACCACCCTCGACCAACATGATTAAAGCCAGAGAAAAAGAATGAGTGAAGCTCGAACAGATTCTGACGATTCAACAGACCTACCAACAAGACCTGGATCAGGGAGCACTGAACCTACTACAGTAATCCCATCGGCCTATGATCTTGCCCTCGAGGATATCAACCCGATCAACCCCCATCTCTGGAGTCAACATCGCTGGCAGGAGTACTTCGAGAGACTCCGGGCAGAAGACCCGGTGCATTTCAACCACACTGATCTTGCCGGTCGATATTGGTCACTGACCAAATACGAAGACATCAAAAAAGTGGATGCTGACTGGCAGAACTTCAGCTCCGCACAGGGAATCGTACTTGGCTTGCCGATCGATGCAGAATTGCCAGAAGGCGCGTTAGGCATTACGACATTCATCGCCCAGGACCCCCCGGAGCACGATGACCAGCGCAGGACCGTTACCCGGGCTGTCGCCCCGCCTAATTTGGTGGCAATGGAACAGTTGATTCGCGAGCGCACCTGCAGCGTCCTGGACGCGTTGCCAGAAGGAGAAGCGTTCGACTGGGTCGACACTGTTTCTATTGAACTAACGACCATGATGCTGGCAACGCTCTTCGATTTTCCATTCGAAGACCGACGAAAACTAACACGATGGTCAGACATCACCTTCGCCATTCCTCAGCCAGGCGGCATTATCGAGTCAGAAGAGCAAAGACGCACAGAGCTTCTTGAATGTCTGGAATATTTTACTGGGCTTTGGGAAGAGCGATTGAAAAACCCCGGCAACGATCTTGTCTCCATGCTCGCACACGGCGATGACACTAAAGACATTTCGCCAATGAACTATCTAGGGAATCTACTGCTGCTGATTGTAGGTGGTAACGACACCACCCGGAACAGCATGTCTGGCAGTGTCTATGCACTGAACAAGTTTCCGGAACAGTATGACAAGCTCATTGCGAACCCTGCGCTTATTCCAAAAATGGTCGCAGAACTCATCCGTTGGCAAACACCTCTGGCCTACATGAGAAGAACAGCGAATCACGATTGTGACGTTGGCGGTAAACAGATCAAGCAAGGCGATCAAATACTCATGTGGTACGCCTCTGGAAATCGAGACTCCGATGTATTCGACAATGCAGACGAATTGGATATCGAACGTCCTAATGCCAGGCAGCATCTTTCCTTTGGTTTTGGCATACACCGTTGCATGGGCAACCGGCTTGCTGAGTTGCAACTTCAAATACTCTGGGAAGAAATTCTTACTCGATTCGAGAAAATAGAACTTCTCGCGGAACCAGAGAGAACATTTTCGTCATTTGTAAACGGTTACACCCATCTTCCAGTAAAGGTAACGCGAAGAAAAAGTTGATCGCTACACGTGCGCGTTGATTCAACAATATCCTATGCTGCATTACTTGAGGTGGTGTTCCAGGATCAACGAAAACGAACTATCCACCGTCGCACCCCAAGGTAACTTACTTGCTATCGTGCGGACTGAGGGCAGCATCATGCTGTTAAATACAAGCTGTAAACTGACATTTCATATCGAATTGCCAACGCCATTCGTGTTGATGTTACGTCCACGAAGTGGCGCCCAACAGTGGATATCAAGTGAAGAGTATCTAATGTTCCCCAACGTGCCCGCGTTTGAGTTCACAGACGACTACGGAAATCTGTGCCAACGCCTAGTTGCTCTCCCAGGCGAATTCAAGATTCAAACATCGGCTCGCGTCAAAACCACAGACTGGATTGACGTGGAACCCGGCGGTGACTTCGTCGGAGTTCAGTACCTGCCCGATAGTGTTTTGAAGTACCTACTTCCCAGTCGCTACTGTGAATCTGACCGATTTGGTGACATGGCGATGCAAATTGCTGCAAACCAAAAACCAGGCTACGACCAGGTCGAGACCATCAATAAATGGTTGCAACAAACCATCCGCTACGAGCCCGGCAGCAGCTACATGCCGCTTTCCGCTGTTGAAATCAACTTGCAGCAATCGGGCGTTTGCCGAGACCTAGCACATCTTGGTATCGCACTCTGTCGCAGCCTATGCATTCCTGCCCGCCTGGTCGTCGGTTACCTTTACGACTTAAGACCAATGGAGTTGCACGCCTGGTTCGAAGCCTACGTCGCAGGGCGCTGGTACACCTTTGATGCTACCCAGGATTCAAAGCGCGGCGGTTATGTCGCACTGGGTTATGGCCGCGACGCGGCGGATGTCGCTGTTTACAACCAATTTGGGCCAGCCGTCTATCCGACCGAGCAGCTAGTAGCGGTGACGTTAGAAGAAACTTTGCTGAGCCCTAATTAAACGCTACGCCAGTCATCATCGCCATTGATGACCGTATCAGGTGACTTCTGTCACTGATTGTTGGTATTTTTAAGCCTGAAACCCAAGGATGAAAGCTATGTACGACTCGATCATTAGAAATGGCACTATTATCGACGGAACGGGAAACGACCGATTCGTTGCTGATATTGCTATAAAAGATGGCAAGATCGCCAAAATCGGACAGATCACAGATTCAGCCACCCTCGAGATCGACGCAAAAGGCAAATTAGTCACCCCGGGATGGGTCGATATCCACACACATTACGATGGCCAGGCAACCTGGGACCCTTTGCTTGCACCCTCCAGTTGGCACGGCGTCACTACCGTTGTCATGGGAAATTGCGGTGTTGGGTTCGCGCCGGTGAAACCGGAAGATCGAAACTTTTTGATTGAGCTAATGGAAGGCGTTGAAGATATCCCCGGCGCGGCGCTCTCAGAGGGTATCGATTGGCAATGGGAAAGTTTCCCAGAATACCTGGACACCCTCGAGGCTATACCCCGCGCCATAGATGTGGCGACACAGGTTCCTCACGGTGCTATCCGTGCCTATGTCATGGGTGAGCGTTGTAATACGGATTACGCTCCAACCGAGGTGGAGGTCAACGAAATGGCGGCACTGGTTCGTGAAGGCGTTGAAGCCGGGGCCCTCGGGTTCTCAAGTTCCAAGACCCTGCTGCACAAAGATATTCATGGCGAGTATATGCCGGGCACATTTTCCGGTAACGATGAAATGCTAGCCCTTGGCCTGGGCATGAAAGGACTCAAAAATTCAGTCTTCGAGCTTGTTTCTGATCACCTAGGGGACGACAAAGAATGGGCTTGGGTCACTGACTTCCAAAAACAGACTGGTTTGACGGTGACACTCATTGCCACAACAGCACCCGCCTACGAAAACGGCAAGATGTATAAGCTCGCTGAACAAGCGAGAGCTGAAGGCCGTGAGATCAGGCCCCAGGCTGCAGGCCGCCCAACAGGGGTCCTGCACGGCCTGCAATCCAGTTTTAACGCTTTCGTAGGTCACCCGACCTGGCGCAACAAACTTGCAAACCTGGACCACGACACTTTACTGGCGAGGCTTGCCGAACCCGCAACAAAAGCACAGTTGCTATCAGAACAATCCGTCATAAAAGGCGGGTTAATGCAGGACCTTCCCAGCCTAATGGGACAGGTTTTCCCTCTCGGAGAAAATCCAAATTACGAACCTCTGCCTGAAGAAAGTATTGCCGGTATCGCAAAAGCCAACGGTCGTGACGTTATGGATGTCATGTATGACATGCTGGTTGCCAATGGCGGCAAGGAACTCTTTTATCAACCTTTAGGAGGTTATCAGGGGTTCTCGCTGGACTATCAAAAGAAATTACTAGAGCACCCGAACGTATTGTTCGGATTAAGCGACGGCGGTGCACACTGCGGTGTCATCGCTGACGCAGGAATGCCCACATTCATCATGACTCACTGGGGTCGTGATCGAACCAGGGGTGACAAAATGTCACTGGAGTTTATTGTGAAGTCACTCACCTCCAGTACGGCGCACGCCTTTGGCATGTTTGACCGGGGACAACTTACTGAGGGCATGATCGCAGACGTTAATATTATCGACTTTGACAGGCTCAGGTTACACCGACCCGAAGCAGTGTTCGACTTACCCGCAGGTGGAAGGCGTCTCGTGCAACGTGCTGAAGGCTATGAGATCACTATTAAATCTGGCGAGGTTATCTTTAACAATGGACAACACAGCGGCGCCCTGCCAGGCAAACTGGTAAGACGTAGTGACGCCGAAGGCGTCTCTACAGCGGCTTAATCACAAACCCAAAAAAACATATTAAGGAATAAGTTATGTCTGAAGCATGGATCATTGACGCGGCCCGAACGCCGCGGGGTGTAGGAAAACAGGGTAAGGGAGCGCTCTGGGAAATCCATCCACAAAAGTTGTTGTCTACGGTTCTTTCGGCACTTGCCGAACGGAACTCTCTATCGACGGAGGAAATCGATGACGTAATAATAAGCTGCAGTAGCCAGTTTAAAAAACAGGGTGCCTGCATAGGTCGAATGGCAGCCCTGGATGCAGGTTATTCCAATAAGGCATCAGGCGTTACGCTGGATCGATTCTGTGGAGGCGGGATCAGCGCAGTGAACATGGCTGCTGCCAGTATCATGAGCGGCATGGAGGATTTGATCGTTGCTGGCGGGGTCGAAATGATGTCATACACATCAGCCGAAGGCACACCGAACCCTTTGGATGCAGGTAATCTTGACCTTCGAAATGCCCATCCACAAACTAACGTCGGTATCGCCGCAGATATTATCGCGACGGAAGAAGGATTTAGCCGAATAGAGCTAGATGCATTTTCCGCTGAAAGCCAACGTCGGGCGGGCGAAGCATTGGAAAACGGCGCCTTCTCCAAAAGCCTCATTCCAGTCTACCGTCCTGACGGCACACTGGCATTGGATACGGAAGAATTTCCCCGGCCAAAAACCACAGCGGAACAACTGGCAAACCTGAACCCAGTGTTTGGGAACTTCATGGATTTACCTTTTTTCGATTCAGGGCTCACTTTTCGTGAGATGGTCGCCAAGAAGTGGCCAGACCTTAAGATAGAACATGTGCATCATGCAGGTAGTTCTTCGGGAGTTGTCGATGGCGCGGGCGCGCTGGTCCTCGCTTCACCAGAATACGCAAAAGCCCACGGCCTGAAGCCCAGAGCAAAAATCAGGGCAATGGCAAACATGGGACACTCTCCCGAGTACATTCTGAATGCGCCGGTGGACGCTGCCAAGAAGGTTCTGAAGAAGGCTAACCTAACCCTAAATGACATCGATTTGTTCGAAGTCAACGAAGCCTTCGCCGTAGTGCCTGTTAAATTCATGCGAGACCTTGGCGTCAACCATGAAAAACTCAATGTTAATGGCGGTGCCATAGCCCTGGGTCATCCCATAGGCGCTACCGGTGCCATGTTGATCGGTACAGCACTTGATGAACTAGAACGCCGGGATCAATCCCTTGGGCTGGTGACCATGTGCGCAGCAGGCGGCATGGCACCCGCGGTCATCATCGAAAGGATGTAGCACTAGCTGGCGTAAGTGGGGGACATCGTTGTATTACCATGACCCCACTTACCCGACCTACTGGTCAGCCATATACTTTTCCCACCAATGGTGGAAGTTACGGATACGTCTTTCGTGATGAGAAACCCAGAGCCCTTTCATGCCGCGCGAGTGCAATCCTTTTTGTACGCCAGCAAGACACGATGCATCCTGATCAAGTAACAACCCCGAAGATTTCTCGCCATAGCGATAGAATACGTGCTCGGGGCGCCCGTCAATATTGACATCGCCCAGCTCAACAAACATGTCAACTGCGCCCGCATTGGCCCCCGCCGTGACGTCACCTTTAGGTACACGATTAAAAATCATACGGTCGAAGTACATCTTGTCAGGGTCTGTTGGATGCGGACGATGACGGAACATCCACATCTGCTCGCCGAAGAGGTTAAACGTAACGTTCGGGAAAATATTGTAATGGTAGTCGGCGGTCAGCTGATCATCCGTTAGTTTTGAAAAGTCTAAGCCGTGCTCATTCGTCATTGAACGCTTGTGAGCAGCTACTGCCCCTCGCAGGGTAGTGACATCACCTTCAAAGGCATCGACCGGAAACCCTTCAGACTTCAGGTATTCAACCATCGTTTCATTTAGGGCCTTGTCTTCAGTAATCTTACGAGGGCTAGGAATATACATCGGCGCAATAAAGCGGGTGTGCGGGCCATATAGGTCCATCTGCACATTTACATCATCGGCAACATACTCAGATTCCGGGTGTACGCCACGTACATGGTAGGTCTCTGAAAATATGTCAACCGAAGTTTTCCAGTTGCAGTTCCATTCAACGGTTTCATCAGAAACCAGCACCATCGATTCAAATTCGTAGGGAGCAAGGTGCTCGGGCACGATCCCTAGATAGTCGATCAACGGTTCTACATCAGGATCCATAGATACCCAGACGAACCCTCCCCACGCTTCGCATCTGAGTTCCCTCAGGCCTAGCTCTTCAGCAGGGACCCCCTGCGGGAAGTCGTGCGCTTCGGGGATATCTTTGATACTGCCATCCAGATGGTACTCCCAACCATGAAAGCCACAACTCAGGTAGGGGGAGTTTCCACAGCCTGCTTTCTTGAGCTGATTTCCCCGGTGCTGACAAACATTGTAGAACGCTCGAACGATCCCATCATCAGCACACGTTACCAGGATCGATTCGCGCAGATGCTCAAACACAAAAAAACCACCAGGCTCCGTCACGTCGCAGACCGCGCCTGCCAGCAACCAGGTTTTCGACCAGATTCGTTCGTCTTCCAGCTTTAAAAACGCAGGATCCGTGTAGCGATCAACAGGGATTCGCTCAAGGCCAAGTTCTGGTTCCGGCGCTTTGGCCATTGGTGTAAATACAAAGTCAGCTAGTTCATTCATACTGATTCCTCCGTGCGTCATTTTTCCTCTCAGCGAGCAGGGTATCAACCATGAAGACGTGTAATCAATGTGGTAAATGTTGCATTAAATACTCCGATGGCGGACTGTCCGCCAGCCCATCAGAAATAGACTGGTGGGAGGACAATAGGCCGGAAATCTTTAAGTACGTCAACAACGGCAATATCTGGGCGCATCCGGACACCGGTGAACCTCTATCCCGATGCCCCTGGCTGGGGTTCGATCCAAGCGCCAAGACGTACCGCTGCGAGATCTATCATGATCGTCCGGAAGATTGTCGTCATTACCCTACTCATATCGATGAGATGATCACCGATGAGTGCGAGATGCTCGAAAGCAGAGACCTGCACGACAAAAAAAATGCGCAGAAAAAATTGGATCTCATTATGAGCGACAGTCGACCCGCTTTTCGTTCAAGTTAGGGGCCGGCCCTCTTTTAACCTCAGTAATGCTGTCCCAAACGACGCAGTTGCCTAGCTCTTAGCGGCTCAGCAAGTTTCAGTACTCGAGCGATCGCAAGCTTGTGCTCCGGTGTAAGCCGCTCAATTTCGTGATACCGTAAATAAAATCTCAGTCGTTCAGTTCGTCGAAAAAACACCGTTGCAGCAGAATCAATCGTCGCCAAATCTTTTTCCGGTTTTCGTCCAAGCAACCAGCTTGGCCATTTCCTGCCCCGAGGCGCATCAAAAACAAAAATCCGGTTGAACCTGTTTCCAGAGACCAGGATATTTCGGAAGAAAAAGCCTCGATGAACAAACCCGTTCCGATGCATCTTGCGTGCTGTTTCAGCCAACATGGCGATAAGGGATTGCCTGTTAAGCTTCGAAAGACGGGGCTTCTTTTCAGGTAAGGTTTCTACAAGCACTTCATCCAAATTACTGGACTCGGGCACTTCCTCTGTCATCAAAAAACATTGCGTTAATCTCCCCAGGCTTCGTTCTTCGCCAAAGGCCACCGGCGTTGTTACGTCTATGCCGAAATCACGCAACCGCTCGAGATTACGAAACTCTCTTTGGGCTTTGCTTCTACCAAAAAAAGCCCCTCTAAATAATTCTCGCCGGAACCTTTTGACACTGCAAATAAAGTACTTTTTTAAATAAAACGTCCTGCCGCCGCCAGCGCTATCGACCACCGAAACACGCCATACCTCACTGCCATTTTCGCTTTCAAGCAGGACCCCCGACTCCCAAGTCAGAAACGATCTCAGATCACCCTCACCATGCTCCCCAAGCAAGGCCTTCCATGCAGGATCAATATAGAAAACGTTAGACCAACTCACAGCATTCAGACGCCCTTAAGGTCATAGCGGTCGAACATATTGTTCGCGGAACTCATCAAACCCGAGCTGTCAGCGCCGCTCCGATACGACCATCATTAAAAAAAACCTACCTGAGCAGACTACCTTTGACATAGGCCCGGGGTCGTTAGGATTCTCGCCAGACCGCGTAGTGAAACCAAACGCTTGCGGCAAGCAAGCGCATTGACATCACTATCTCGCGAACTACTTGTCCCGAACTACTTGTCCCGAACTACTTGTCGCGAGTCGGGAACTGCTGGCTCAATACTTATTACCTGGCTCTAGAATATGCTGCCGCATGGCCTCAGGAACATCAGGAGGGTCGACAGTGAACTCACCATCCTCAACCGGAGGATGCACGTCAAACACGTTGTTGAACTTGTGTACAGAATCCCAAATACCGATAGCAATGGTCAACTCCACCACTTCCGCGTCAGAATAATGTACTTTAAGTTTGCTCATATACTCATCATCGACGCCATTTGCGTGATTCATGATGAAGTCTTCCGTGAGATCCAGTGCAATCTTAGTGCGGTCATCAAGATCGGAGTTCTGGTGATCCTTCATCTTTTCAATCATTTCTTCATTCATACCATTCTTCTGCGCCGCAGAAGATCGTGCAGGAATTCAGTATAGGCAACCATTAAGGTTGGCGGATTTAAGTCGCACCAGATCCTTTAGGACCGGATCCAGTCGGCTGTGGGACCAAAGCAGACCGTAGCGATACATGAATCCCTGAAGCATATCCGGGCAGTGGGCATACACACCGCCAAACCCGGTCATTCCACCTGTTTCTTCTATTCTTGGCATTGGGGCCTCCTTGTGAATTAGCATAGTATTACCACAGGAATCATCAATACAAGGCTTCTTGAGCAGCCTGCAATTTAACCGGCTTTCACCAGCAGCTTTCCGACGTTACCTCCATTAAACATAAACTGGAGTGCCTCGGGATAACGTTCAATCCCTTCCAGGACTTCCTCGTCCATAATAAGCGAGCCATCATCTAGCCATTCCCTAAGTTCTGCGCCTGCGGGACCAATACTGTCTGGAAAATGGAAATACGCGAACCCTTCCATGGTCGACTGACGCTCAGCCAGGCGAAGATACATTGACGGACCCGTGACATTATCCAGATCTCCATACTGCGAGATCGCACCACAGATGACCACCCGAGCCCGCATCGCCATATTGTCGAGCACGGCGTCCAAAATGGGCCCGCCGACGTTATCAAAGAACACATTGATACCGTTTGGCGCTAGTTCACGAAGCCGCGCATTGACGTCCTCGTTTTTATAATCAATCCCGGCATCAAATCCAAGCCGTTCCGTGAGGTACGTCACTTTCCGCTGACCACCGGCAATCCCAATGACATGTGCACCATCGCGTTTCGCGATCTGCCCGGCAATAGAGCCTACCGCACCGGCCGCTGCGGAGACGACAAATATGTCGCCCGGCTGAGGCTTCGCTACTTTTCTAACCCCAATCCAGGATGTCACACCCGTCGAAGCTCCAAGGGCCCCGAGATGAGCACTTAATGAGCCTGCGGTGTCATCGATCTTCTCGAGCATTTTCGGCATGACGGTCGCGATGGTCTGCGCGCCGAGCCCGCCTCGAACTGCCTGCCCTTCATCCCAACCATCAACTGTCGATTCAATAATACGACCTACGCCACCAGCCAGTATTGTTTGACCCAGGTCTACCTGCGCGTGAAAACCGTCACCACGCAGCATGGTGCGGGTTCCCGCATCGACGGAAATGTATTCAACAGCGACCCGAACTTGTCCAGGTTCAAGCGCCTCATCTTCGACGGTCTCAACTGAAAAGCAATCTGGGGTAGCATCGTCGACTGGTCGCTTTGAAAGGACCACTCGTGTGTTTTTTGACATCATTCTTCTTCTCTAAAAATTGATAGACTTAAGCCGTAGAACCGCCATCTGCGACATAGACCGAACCGGTAACAAAATCACTGTCGTCAGAGGCAAGGAACAACATTATTTTCGCGATATCTTCCGGCTCTGCATAGCGGCCAAGGGGAATGCTAGCGCGGAGGCCTTCTCTTGCCGCCTCTGCGTCACCCGGCGCTAAGCCTTCTTCCAGGCTACGCATCATTCTGGTTTCAACCGGGGAGGGGTTCACGGTGTTGACGCGAATATTCAAGGCTGCACATTCTAGTGCTGCAGATTTCATCAGTCCAATAACAGCATGTTTTGACGTCGCGTAGGGCGCAATATTCGCGACTCCACCTAGCCCTGCTACACTCGACGTGATAATAATACTGCCACCACCCCTTTTACTAATGGCAGGAATCGCCGCCTTTAGTCCCAGAAAAGGACCTTTCACATTAACGGCCATAACCTGGTCAAATCGCTTCTCGTCGTAATCAGTGATCGACATAACATCACCCTCGACCCCAGCGTTTGCCAGCAGCACGTCAACACCGCCGTAGCGTTCCTCTGCAATGTTAATCATTTTTTGGTTATCCGAGTTACTGGTGACATCAGCCACACAATAACTGACCTTATTACTGCCGATATCATTACACGCAGACTTCAGTGCAGCCTCTTCCAGATCTACCAGCAGTACGTCTGCACCCTCGTTAACGAACAACTTCCCTGCGGCCTTACCTATCCCACCCGCTCCACCGGTAATAACGACAACTTTTCCTTCTAATCGATTCATCTAGCACCTCCCTTTTAGGCCTTAACCAAGTGTGCGTAAAACTATACAGGAAACGTCACAACATCAAATATTTAGCCTGTCGGCCTCGTGATACAATTGCGTTGAAGCCTAACCAGACCCCAGTTTGAGTTCACCCCTTAACTATCGTTGGTCAATTGTAGCCCTTACCCTGGTTAACCAGGCCCTGGCTCTGGGCATCATGATCTACAGTTTCGCGCTCTTTGTCGTGCCGTGGCTGGACCACTTTGAAGTCGCCCGGAGCCAGGTGATGGTCGCGATTCTTGCATTTCAGGTAGTCACAGGTTTGTTGAGCCCCATGTTAGGCCGCCTCATGGATCAATTTTTCATGCGCAGGATGGTGATTACAGGTGCTGTATCGATGGGTCTTGGACTAGCCCTGCTTTCACAGGCAACCCAGTTCTGGCAGATTATTTTAGTATATTCCACGCTACTGCCTGTCGGTATGTTGCTCTGCGGCACGCTTGCCTCCCAGACAATGGTCAGCAAATGGTTTACCGGGAACCGTGGACTGGCTATCGGTCTTTCTGCCATGGGAACATCAATCGGCGGTCTCATCATACCAATAATGGTCATTGAACTGATTGCGCGTCATGAATGGCAAGGCGCCCTACTCATCCTCTCGGTGGTGTCAACGGTAATTCTGGTACCCCTTAACCTGCTTGTTCTTCGGTTCGAGCCACCCGTGCCCAACCACAGATCCGGGACAGGCCGATTTGTTAATTCGCGCACGTTGACCACCCAAGAGATTTTAACGTCGAAGGCTTTTTGGATCCCGGTGCTTGCACTGATACCCATCAACGCAGCATTTGGAGGCGTTCAGTTCAATCTAGGTGCCTATATGGCCGACCTCGGCCACGACCAATCACTGGCCGCAAAACTCATTGCTGTCACTTCATTAATGATGGTTACGGGTAAACTTTTCTTTGGTGCCATGGGGGACCGAATAGACCACCGCAAGCTTTACTGGATAATGGCGGCGTTATTGGTCGTGGCACTTTTCTTCTACCAAGGCTCTCCTGGAAAAGCGGACCTGATACTCGCGGCTGGAATTCAGGGTTTCGCTACGGGTGGAGTCATGCCTATGATGGGTATCATGTATTCGGCTAGATTCGGCACCCTATCATTCGGCAGAGTACTGGGATACGTCAACCTGGTGCTCATGTTTGGTAGCTTCGGTTCTATTTTCTCGGGCTGGGTCTTCGATTCAACACAGTCATACGACGTGGCTTTCTGGATCTTCATGGCTTTGATTTTACCCGGGATGATTATCATGTTTTTTTTACCGCCGCCGGACACGGAGCGCAATATGAGCGCAACAGAACGTGTCTAGGGAAAAAGTCTCAGTCTCAGATTATTTGCCGTTTATTCCCACTTATCATTGGTATGACTGCAATAATTCAATAAATTTAGTCGCCTAGGCCCCAACCCCTCCCAAGCCCACCAGCGAGCAATCATTAGTGTCAAAAAAAACCAGACCAACATTGTTTGATCCACCAATAGAAAGACGTGCTTCTGACAGCACCAAATGGTCCCGTTTTTCGAACAAAGAACATGACGTTATCGGCGCCTGGATTGCTGATATGGACCTGCCAACCTCTAACAACATTATCAACGCTATCAAAGGCCGGCTTGATGAACGCGTATTCGGCTACAGCGAGCCACCAGATGAGTTCTTCGACGTGGTGATTCAACGACTGGAAAAAAAATATGGTTGGAAGACGAAAGCGGAATGGTTCGTACCGCAACCCGGTGTCGTGCCCTCACTATTTTTCGCCTCGAACTGCGTTGGGGATACCGGCGACGCTGTAATGGCTGCTCGGCCAAATTATCGTTATTTTCTGGAGACCGCCGAGCATACTGGGAGAGTATTCCAGCCCATCGATTGCCACGTAAACCAACATCGATGGGAAATGGATTTTGACCAAATGCGACAAACTATTTCACCAAAAACAAAAACGTTCTTGTTATGTAATCCCCATAACCCGGTCGGACGCATCCTTGACCAACAAGAACTCGAAACCATAGCCGACCTATGCCTGCGCAACGGAACGATGATCTGTGCAGATGAAATACATGCTGACCTGGTCCTTGACCGTGATAGGCAGCACATCCCTATCGCTTCATTGCACCCCGAGATAGAAAAAAAATCGATTACGCTGATTTCCGCATCCAAGGCTTTTAACCTGCCAGCGATTGGAGGATTGTCCCTTGCCATTATCCCGGACCCTGCGTTGCGTTCAGCTTTTCAACACAAGGCTTACGGTGTTGCGACGCATCCGGGCGCATTAGCTTATGCCGCAACATTAACAGCCTTTAAGGACTGCGATAACTGGCTGCTGCAAACCATCAGCTATCTTCGAGATAACCGCGATTACCTTCAAGCACAAATATCCGGTATCGAAGGGCTGAACATGAATCACGTGGAAGCCACTTTCCTCGCGTGGATCGATGTTTCCAATTCCGGCCTGGCGAATCCAGTCAGCACATTTCTTGATTACGGGGTAGCGCTGTCAGATGGCGCAGAAATGGGTAGGGCGGATCATGTCAGGCTTAACTTCGCTTGTCATCGTTCCACTCTGGAGGAGATAGTCCGAAGGCTTAAAGCAAGTCTGGCTTAGGCAAGTATGGTTTTGGCAAGTATGGCTTTGGCAATGCTACCTGACCTTGGAGAACGGCTGATTGTTCGGGTGGGGCTCCGTAAACCCAACCAATGAATGGACATCGCAATGATGGCAGCCGGGAGCATCCCCCCTGGGAAGGTCCGCAGAAAATTTGCCGCGGCCAAAAAGAATTCTCAATGCGCTGATTTTTTTCATCTTAGAAACAAGTTTTTTATTGCTTATCATTATAGTCTTATCGCCACACCACAATTTTAGGTGGCTTAAGCATATACTTTACGATTGATTTAAAGATCAATTTAGCGAAAAAACCCAATGACCCCTATCCAAGATGGCCAAAAGTCTCGCAGCGGCGCCACGCAAAAATCACTAATGCTGGCCGCAGAAACACTAATTGCTGCCAAGGGCATTGAAAATGTTTCCATTAGGGAAATTGTCAAAACTGCGGGTCAAAAGAATGAGTCCGCGCTTCAATATCACTTCGGAAGTTTTCGCGGCCTGGTTGAATCGATCAGGAGAAATCGGGACAAAGACATTCAAAACATGCGCAGCAAACTGCTTGAAGAGCTGCTCAAAAAAAACAAGAACCCTGCGTTAAGAGACCTTTGTTGCCTCTTGGCTTCACCCTCGTTTATTCTGGCGAAAAAAGATCTTGGCTTCCGCCGTTACGTCATCGGATTCAGTCATGAACTGGCACTGACGAATAAATCTGCCTTCACTTTAGCCAGTCAAGCTGGTGGTGGCGGTCAAAGTGGCCAAAAAACCGAAAAGCTGCTCCGGGCTTCACTTCAGCATCTGACTGATGCTTCATATCGGCGCCGTATGGAAAGCGTCGTCAGGCTCACTGCGATTTCTCTGGGCCATCACGCACGCCAAAAAAACGCCTTCCGCGGCACCTTTGCAGAACTATTTTTTAACAATCTGATTGATGAAATAGCTGGCCTACTGACGACACCGGCGTCCCCGGAGACAAGATCAATAGAGGACGCCATGAACCCCAAAAATGCTCAAAAGTAGCGGGATATGGACAAAACCACCTCACGATAGCTTGAGCAGGTACTCCTCGTAGGTCCCGTGAAAGTCATTAAGCTGTTGACCTTTTATTTCCACGATTCTGGTTGCCAGAGAGGAAACAAACTCACGGTCATGACTTACGAAAATCAAGGTACCCTCGTAATGCTCGAGCGCTAAATTGAGCGCTTCAATCGCCTCCATATCAAGATGGTTTGTCGGCTCGTCCAGCAACATGACGTTAGGAGAGGACATGATCAGCTTGCCAAACAACAGCCGGTTTTTTTCGCCACCAGAACATACATTGACTGATTTCTTGAAGTCTTCCGAGGAAAACAGTAATCGCCCCAGCGTGGCTCGGACTATTTGGTCATCGTGACTTTCATCGCGCCACTGGCTCATCCAGTCGAACAGGTTGAGCTCTGATTCAAATTCAGCACTCGTATCCTGAGGGCAGTAACCAAGTGAAGCGTTCTCTGCCCATTTAATTAAGCCAGTTTCTGCCTGAAGGTCGTTCATCAGACACTTCAGGAAAGTTGACTTACCGACACCGTTTTCCCCAATGATGGCAAGACGGGCTCCCGCCTCAATGATCATGTTCCCGTCTGTAAATAGCGTTTCATCATCAAAGCTGTGGCCAAGACCTTCGAGCGTCAGTGACAATCGGTGCAGCTTCGTATCCTGTTCAAAACGGATATAGGGACTCACTCGGCTAGAGGGTTTAATATCCGCGAGTTCAATTTTCTCAATTTGCCGAGCTCTGGAAGTCGCCTGCCTCGCCTTGGATGCGTTAGCAGAAAACCTGCTGACGAAGTGCTTAAGCTCCATTATCTGAGCCTTCTTCTTGGCATTTTCCGACTGCACTCTCTCCCTGGCGTGGGTAGACGCAATCATAAAGTCGTCATAGTTACCCGGATATACTTTAAGAGTTCCGTAATCGATATCTGCCATGTGGGTACAAACTGCATTCAGAAAATGTCGATCGTGAGAGACAATCACCATCGTACTCTTGCGTTCGTTTAATGTGTCTTCCAGCCAACGGATCGTATGGATGTCGAGATTGTTCGTGGGTTCATCAAGAAGCAGGATGTCGGGATCGGCAAAAAGCGCCTGCGCCAGCAACACGCGCAGCTTCCAGCCAGGCGCTACTTCACTCATCAAACCGTAGTGCAGCGACTCATCGATACTGGCCCCTGCAAGAATCCCACAGGCTCGACTTTCCGCACTGTAACCATCTAATTCGGCAAACTCTACTTCAAGGTCAGCCACTTTAATGCCATCTTCTTCGGACATTTCCGGCAAGGCATAGATTCGATCCCGCTCACGCTTCACCTCAGCCAGTTTTTTGTCGCCCATGATGACAGTATCAACAACACTGAATTCCTCATAGGCAAACTGGTCCTGGCTTAGTTCACCCACACGCAGGCTTTTATTAATAGTCACGTTGCCAGAGGTCGGCTCGAGTGCGCCGCTCAGAATCTTCATGAAGGTTGACTTACCGCAGCCATTGGCGCCTATCAGCCCATACCGGTTGCCAGCGGTGAACTTGACGGAGATGTTTTCAAACAATGGCTTGGAGCCAAACTGAATGGTGACGTTTGCTGTGCTGATCACGCTTATGCCTGCTCTATATTAGATAAATTAATGATGGGCCGAGCTTTCAGGGCGCACTATAAAATACTTCCCAATGCTGAAACAAGACTGTTTGTTCAGCACTTTCAAATTGCCGCGCCACTCCCCTCAGAAGGTGGCTTTCGCGGCTTGCGCTTCTTCACTTTCTCGCCGCTGTTGGACTTTTTCTTTCGCTTCTTTTCACCCGTAGCTGGCTTACCAGACTTCCTTGCTGAGGGCTTCTCGTCTGCGGGGGCTTTCCGGGAAGGTGTCTTGCTATCAACGCTGACATCAAGCCTGGAGATTTTCAGCTTTTGCCCGCCGATCCAGACTTTCTGCAGGTCATTAAACACCGCTTTAGGCATACCCTCGGGAAGCTCGATAAAACTGAACTTATCCCTAATGTCAATGTGTCCGATGTGCTCTGCATCAAGCCCCGCCTCATTAGCAATCGCGCCAACAATATTTCCGGGTTGCACTTCATGGTCATGACCGACTTCGATACGGAAGCGTTCCATGCCCTCAGCGAGTTTCTTTTCCGGCCGCGGCTTTCCTCTTTCTTTTTCTCTTTCTTTGCCTCTTTCTTTGCCTCTTTCTTTGCCTCTTTCTTTGCCTCTTTCTTTTCCTGCACCTTCTCTTTTAAACGGTTTAAACGGCGTCTCGCCTTTCCCCGCGTCACCTTTCCTTTCTCGTGACGCTTTCTTTTCTGGCTCTAAAAGCAGAGATTTTTCACCCATTGAAAGTTTCGCTAACGCAGCGGCAATCTCAATCGGTGATACATCATGTTCCTGCTCGTAGGATTCAAGAATACCTTGCATAAATTCAAGCGAACCGCTGGCAAGTGTGTCCGTAATTGTCTGCTTAAAACGCGAGATTCTCTGGCTGTTCACCATCTCTGTACTTGGCAACGTCATCGCTTCTATTTTCTGACGAGTTGCTTTTTCAATAGCCGCGAGCATTCGCTTTTCCCGTGGCGAGACAAAAAGAATTGCTTCACCCTTTCTGCCTGCCCTGCCAGTTCGTCCGATGCGATGAATGTATGCTTCAGCGTCATAAGGGATATCGTAATTAATAACGTGACTAATCCGATCAACATCAAGCCCTCTTGCAGCGACATCGGTCGCCACCAAGATATCGATGCCGCCTTTTTTTAATCGCGCGACCATTTGCTCACGATTTTTTTGGGGCATATCTCCATTAAGCGCTTCTGCGGCATAACCTCTTGCTGCTAGCCGTTCGGCAAGTTCAGTCGTTGCGATTTTCGTTCGGACAAACAGCAGCACCGCATCGAATGATTCGACTTCCAGAATTCGAGTCAATGCGTCCAGCTTGTGCAAGTTGCTAACCAACCAGTAGCGCTGACTGATGGACTCAGCGGTCGCGGTTTTAGCTTTAATAGCAATATTCAGAGGATCTTTAAGGTACCTTTTGGTTATCTTCTGAATTTGCTTCGGCATGGTTGCTGAAAAAAGCGCAATCTGGCGATTCTCCGGAGTCTGCTCCATGATCCATTCAACATCATCGATAAAACCCATCCGAAGCATCTCGTCAGCTTCATCCAGCACCAACACCCGCAGCTTGTCGAGTTTCATGGTGCCTTTCCGGATATGGTCCATCACTCTGCCCGGCGTACCCACTACCACGTGGACACCACGACGAAGCGCCCGAATCTGTCCAGAATATTCCTGCCCTCCGTAAACTGGCAGAACGTGAAAATCTTTTAGGTGATTGGCATACCGCTGGAATGCCTCGGCTACCTGAATCGCCAACTCCCTTGTTGGTGTTAGCACCAGTACCTGCTGATAACGACTATCAAGGTCAATATTGGCCAGGAGCGGCAAAGCAAAAGCCGCAGTTTTACCCGTACCTGTAGGTGCATGGCCAATCAGGTCTCTGCCTTCTAGCAACGGTGGAATAGCACCAAGCTGGATGGGAGAGGGAGTTTCATAACCGACATCTTCAAGCGCCTTAATCAATTCAGACGGCAATCCAAGCGATTGGAAGCTTAAAACCGGTTCGGGTTTTGACATGTGGACCTCGGGGAACCAGATACCAGAAGCAGTATCCGTGCGGGCGCGAGTATAGTTTCAATATCACAAAAATCAATCTAAATCGAGAATCAAAGGCTAAAGTGCTAACCGACCCGTGAAAGCCTAAATACCCAGAACATCAGATTGGATGGTAAACTGTCCGCACTCACCTTGGATATTTATGAGAATTTTGAACAAAATCTATACGAGAAAAACACTGTGCTTCACGCTAGTCATGGCTTCGCTGAGCTTCTTTAATGCTGATTTGTCTGCTTCCTCCGCTGAGTCAAAAAGCCAGATCAGGTTTGAAGTCCAGGCGCTAACAAGAACCTACACAGATAGAACGTCTGGGTTTTCTCTGGAACTCCCGAAAGACTTTAGACTGTCGAGCGAGCAGGGAGATCTACTGTATTTTCAGTCTCCCGAGCGAAACGGCACAATGATCGTTCGAACTATTCCTGGATTATCCCTCAGCACTGTGCAGTCCAGGCTTCGAAACGGTTTACATGCCGAGTCAATTACCATCAAACCAACAGGGTCTCCCGAAACCCTTCAACTTCAAGGCGCTCAAGGATTGGCGATGGACGCTGGCGGAAGCATGCAGGGCCGCGAAATATTTGGGAAACTGGCGGGTATCTTCGGTCCTGATGACCAAGGCTATATGGTTCTTATCGGCTCGGTACGCGAACGCTGGATTGGCTTTCAAGGTACCGCAGACAAAATACTGGGCTCCTTTAAAGTAATTCCAGCCCAGCCCGGATTTGAGCATGAAAGATGGGAATACCGCCTGGCCGGGGCTCACCTTGTCCACTATGGTCAGCAAGGAAACTATGTCAGTGGCGAAGTTTACGCAGAGGAATACCACTTTTGTCGAGATCGCACCTTCAGATCACGATTTAACGCCGCCCAGACTCAATTTGACGGCTGGGGACAATATACATCATCAACAGGCCGCAAAAGCAAAGGTGACTGGCGTGTCAGTTACGATGGCAACTATGCTTACCTAACCCTTGCCAATAACAGCGGTCCGCAGCAAATATTTGCATTATCAGAAAATTCAGGACGCATCGTCATGGACAGCACTCCCTTCCAGTTCGCGACCAATGAGCTATGCCCATAAAAGAATGCCCATAAAACAATGCCCACAAGATAATACCCGTGGTTTTTCAAAATGAGCCGCCTGGTACTTCACAAAGTCAGGCCCCTTTTGTTTGAAATCACAAGTGCAAATGCCCACAAGATAATACCCGTGGTTTTTCAAAATGAGCCGCCTGGTACTTCACAAAGTCAGGCCCCTTTTGTTTGAAATCACAAGTGCACCAAGTACTGCATCAAGCACTGCATCAAGCACTGCATCAAGCACTGCATCAAGCGCTGCATGAAGCACTGCATCAATTTCCTAACAAGGCTCCAACACTGCCACAGATTTTTTCGTTCCCTAGCAGTGGCGTCACAATATAAAGTCGCACAGTTCAGCAACAACCGCGCGCGCAGTGCTATTATGCCCACATGATTTCACTCCGCCAAGGGAACTCCAATGCGCTTAACGACTTTCATTTGTTCAACGGCTGTCTTTGCCGGCCTTTTCCTTGTTGGTTGCTCGCAAGAGGCGCCGCCGCCCCCAGTTAACATTCAACCTGCGAAGGTATTGATATTGGGTGAGCAATTCCGTCGAACCCGCGAGATACCCGGAACAGTGAGAGCGGCCCAACGCAGCGACCTTTCTTTCCAGGTGCCAGGAAAAATTGTTGAGTTTTCACTCAAGGAAGGTCAAAACGTAGCCGAAGGTGATGTTCTGGGCAAACTTGATGACAGCGACTACCTAAGCGACCTCAATGCGGCGCGCGCCGAGCAAGATAAATACCAGGCCAATTTCGACCGCGCAGAAGAGTTAATCACTGACAACTTTATATCCCGGTCTGACTACGACAAGATCAAGGCGAACCTTAATGTGTCGGCCGCTAACCTTGAGCGCAAGGAAAAAGCCTACACTGACACAAAAATACTGGCGCCTTTTAGCGGTGTAATCGCCAGAACTTTCGTGCAAAACTTTGAGGACATTAAGGCAAAGCAGCCCATACTGAGCCTGCAGGACACGACAGATCTCGAGTTGGTTATCGCGGTATCTGAAACACTGGTTGCTCGCAGACAGAAAAACCCCAACATGGTCCTGAGCGCGAAATTTGATGCGCTACCAGACCGAGTCTTTAATCTAGCGATCAAAGAGTTTGCTGCCGAAGCCGACGCCCAGACGCAAACCTTTGAGGTAGTCGTTGGCATTACCGATAATAATGTTTCCAGCATCCTGCCGGGTATGACAGCAACCGTTACTATCTCTCAGAGAGACGAATCAACAGGTCCTCTGTTGATTCCTCTGGTCGCATTAGTCGCTGGAGAAGACAATGCCAGTAGCGTCTGGAAGGTGAAGGCTGACAACAAGCTGACCCGCCAGGTTGTCACCACAGGATCACTCAGCGGCGCCGATAAGATCGAAATCACCAGCGGGGTCACTGCAGGGGACATGATTGTTACGGCGGGTTTGTCGTCGTTAGTAGAGGGGAAAGAGATCATTCCGATCACTGAGGTAAGCTACTAATGAACCCCGCTGAATGGAGCATTCGCAACAGCACAATCACATGGGTTGTCACTTTTATTCTGGCGGCAGTCGGGATGGTAGCCTTCGACAACCTCTCAAGGCTGGAAGACCCTGAGTTCACCATTAAAGATGCCGTCATCGCCACGCCTTACCCTGGGGCTTCCGCTGAAGAAGTAGAACGCGAGGTCAGCGACCTGATAGAAAGGGCGAGCCAGGAACTTGGCCAGCTGTTCTACGTCGAATCGCACTCCTATCGCGACATGTCCATTGTTAAGGTCAAAATCAAAGACGAATATAACAAAGCCAAATTACCCCAGGTTTGGGATGAACTTCGTCGCAAAATTGGCGACGCTCAGCGCAACCTTCCTCCTGGTGCTGGACCCTCTATCGTCAATGATGACTTCGGTGATGTGTTCGGCGTTTATATTGCGCTTAGCGGCGACGGCTATTCCCTAAAAGAGCTTTACGAGACTGCCAAGTTTTTGCGCAGAGAACTGCTTACGGTCAACGACGTAAAGAAAATTGCATTTTACGGTGTCCCAAAGGAAGTCATTTACGTTGAACTACAACGGCAACGTATGGCGGCCCTTGGGATCTCACCGACCGATATCACCCGAGCGCTTGGCGGAAAAAATATCGCCGTATCTGCCGGTTACTTTGGCGTGGGTAACCAACGCCTCGCGATCAATCCCACCGGTGAATACAAGTCAGAAGAGCAATTCAAAGACCTGTTGATCAGCCCATCCGGAAAATCTGGCACACAAATAGCGCTGGGTGACATCGCTGATATTTATCGAGACTACAAGGACCCGGTTTCAACTAAACTAAGATATGACGGCCAGCCTGCAATAGGCATTGCTATCTCAACCGCTGAGGGCGGCAATGTCGTCACTATGGGCGACGGGCTCGAGCAAAAGGTCCGCCAAATATCGAACCAAATTCCGCTAGGCATGACGTTCAATATCATCTCGCTACAATCAGAATCCGTCACCCTGGCTATTAATAACTTTCTTGTCAGCCTGGCTGAAGCTGTCGCTATTGTTATTGTCGTTCTACTGCTTTTTATGGGGCTGCGCAGCGGTCTTATTATTGGCGCGGTACTGATTGTCACCATTACCGGCACCTTTATTTTCATGGGTATGTTTGACATCAATCTTGAGCGTATATCACTAGGCGCGCTCATCATTGCTCTGGGTATGCTGGTGGATAATGCCATCGTCGTGACAGATGGTATGCGTATGCGCATAGACAAGGGAGAGGATCCCAGCGAAGCCGCTAGGGCCGTGGTTGGACAAACCGCCACGCCACTTTTAGGCGCGACCGCGGTCGCTATTGCCGCATTTGCCGCGATTGGCACCTCTCAGGATGCAACCGGGGAATATACCCGATCACTATTCTCAGTCATCCTGATTTCCCTCACCATGAGTTGGTTTACCGCGGTTACTATTACCCCGCTAATGTGTAAGGTTTTCCTTAAACCGAGCGCGAATGCCGGGTCTGACAAAGACCCCTATGCTGGCGGCTTTTACCAGATGTACCGACGATTCCTGGAGCTTGCCATTGATAACCGAGTCTTGTCGATCACGCTTACACTTATCCTTTTCGGCAGCTCAATCATCGGCTTCGGGTATGTGAAACACAGCTTCTTCCCTGATTCAACCAGACCGCAGTTCTATGTTGATGCCTGGTTCCCGGAGGGCACCAACATCGCCGAAACGGAGGCTCAGCTCAAGCAGGTCGAAGAGCAGTTGCTAAACTACCAAGGTGTCACTCACGTCACGACTCAGATTGGCGGCGGTTCGCCACGCTTTCTGTTGACTTATTCCCCCGAGCAGTCCTACCCGAATTTCGGCCGCATTCTAGTTGACGCTGAAAACTATTCCGCGATCGAGGCGCTATCCAAGCAGATACAGACTGACCTTGAATCAGGACCTGTTGATGCAAACTTTAACGTCAAATTATTTGTTCTGGGGCCAGCGACCGGCGGCAAGATTCAACTCAGAATCTCTGGCTCCGACAAAGAAGAACTTCGTAAGTTGGCAGCAACAGCAAAGGCGGTCATTGCTAGCCATCCCAACGTGAAAGGTCTTAGGGATGAATGGGGTGATAAGGTAAAGACCCTCCGCCCTCGTGTGTCAGATACGGCAATGCGCCGACTGGGCATTGACAGACAGGGTGTCGCTGACGCTATGGCCTATTCTGGAGAGGGCCTTGCTTCCGGCGTATTTCGGGACAACGATGAACTATTACCGATTATTTCAAGGGCACCAGAGCAAGAACGCACGAATCTTTCCAATTTGGACCAGTTACTTGTCTGGAGCCCGATTGCGCAACAGATGATTCCTATCGGACAGGTGGTACCGGATTTTGACATTGCCTTTGAAAACCCACATATCTGGCGCCGGGACAGAGTCGCGATGCTTCGACTGCATTTCGACCAACGCTCGGGCTTATCGTCAGATTTACTGGCTGACATCAAAGCAGACATTGAAAAAGCGCTCAATGTTGACGTCGCGCAGAAACTTGGACTTCCCGAGGATGCAGAGATAGAACATAACAGCGCTACTATTCCAGTGAAGTTTCGAGACCGCCTCTATCTCAAAGACAAGCCAGGCTACTACGTAGCCTGGGGTGGCGAAAATGAAGATGCAGACAAGGGGTCAACTGCAATCGCCGGATCGGTTCCTGTCTTCTTTGGACTCATGGTTTTCATCATCATTGCTCTGTTCAATTCGATCAAAAAAACTCTGGTCATCTGGCTTGTGGTACCACTCGCCCTTGTTGGTGTTACCGTGGGATTACTGATGTTCCAACAGCCCTTTGGCTTCATGGCATTACTGGGATTTATGAGCCTTGCAGGAATGCTCATAAAAAATGCCATTGTTTTGGTAGATCAAATAGGGTTCGAACTCGAATCAGGTAAAGAACCTTTCACGGCCGTCGTCGAGTCAGGCGTCAGTCGTTTAATCCCTGTATCAATGGCTGCGCTCACGACGATCCTCGGTATGATCCCATTGCTTGGCGATGCGTTCTTTATCGCGATGGCAGTAACGATCATGTTCGGGCTAGGTTTCGCCACAGTACTGACCCTTGTCGTGGTACCCGTATTGTATGCAACCCTGTTCGGTTTTCACCGCAAGCATTAAACGGTTACATGTCCCTGATACTCCAAAAGTATGCGCTAAGTTTTTTGAGTATCAGAAAAAAATCAGGGTGCCTACGACACCCAGATGCGCTTGTTGTTGATAATGGCGCCCACTACACTACATGGATTTTAAGGAGACAATTATGAAACACCTGACTTTTTTCCTGCTGGTTTTTCTTGCCAGTTGCGCTGCGCCAAAACCAATGGTTGATTTCGACCCTTCCCACAATTTTTCAAAATATCAAACCTTTGCTTTTATCTCAGATAATCCCCTGATGATTGCCGAAGGGCTACCCGGCGTTAGCCCTATGCTGGAAGGAAGGATGGTGCAGATCACCGAGAATATCCTTAGCGCTCGCGGTTTTACCCGCGTTGCCGACAGGGAGGACGCAGACTTTACTGTCGGCTTCACGCTCGGCGGCCGAGACAAGATACAGGTCACCAGCTATCCGGAATCCTACCGCAGTAACTATGGAAACTGGGGATGGGGTGGACGCGGTTACTATGGCAACCAGATCTACAGCAGCACGGATGTGCGTCAGTACACTGAGGGTACCCTGGCCGTTGACCTGTATGATGTTTCCGACCGAAAACCAGTATGGCATGCAACGGCAGTACGAAAAATTACCAAAACAGTCCGCGAGAATCCGGGCGAGGCCGTACGGGAAATACTCGGTGATATGTTCGCAGCTTTTCCCCCGTCGTGAATTCCAACTACCCACTGTAGCGAGACCGCAGCACCTCTCTTCTGAACCGGGTTCATGCTTTTCAACAGAGCCCGGAACAGCGCGCACATCCACGCTTATAGCGGCCTTCCTTTAGCTTGTTGGCGCGCGCCCGCTGTTAACAGCAGGCGTGCATGTCGAACCTGCCTATTTCAAATGAAAGCAAGCAGATCTCTTTACTCGCACCAGTTTATTGGGACGCCGGCAGTATTTCCTCGACCAGTTTGCCGAATTTGTCGATTTTCTGCCCGGAAGATTTGCGATTGGATTTCAGAGTGTCGATGGCAGTTCCCTGCCACATGATTACGCCATTGTCGGGGTTGGTGAGAATCATCGCGACACCGCCTCTTAGATAATCATTTTCCTGCGTCCAACTCACCGTCCGGTCGTAATAACCCTGTCTTGCGTCAACCGTATGCTGAGAAACCGACGTCTGAGAAACAGCACCAATCATCAATGATGCAATCATGTCGGGTTTATGTGGCCCAGCATCGACATATCCCTTATTTGTAAGGATTGCTTGACCAACACTCTGAGCACGATCGGTAAGCTGACTTTCCCCTGAACCGCTAAGTATGCCTATTACTCGCACCGGCGGTTCAGCCCAGACAAACGTCTTGAGCTGACTGACGTCATAATCAGGATGCACCTGCACCAGCTCTTTTAATGAATTAGTTGCGCAGGAAGATAGTAGTAAAACACTACAAATCAGTAGTAATCGCATGATTTTCCTTCTTAATAAACGTTGGCTAACGATAGAGCGGCATATCCCGCCCTACCAAATCGCAGTAATTCTTCAGCACCTCAGGATACTCCATGTATCTTTATTTGCAGCCTCTATTGGCGCCTACCACCACGTGATTGCTGCAGGCTTAACCTGGCAGTAAGACTTTAAGATCAATGTCAGTTATTCCACAGAGGCAGGAAGCGTGCCGATTTCATGAAGCCCGTCTATGCCTTTCCTCAGGCTTACACCCCACCTTCGTACAGAACGTTTTACCTCGTTTAGGTTAGTCACTGGATTGCTTTCCTGCATAGTCATAGACTCGACACGCTGCCCGTCCACGGCCCGCGCGAGAATTTCGTTCGTTAGCGAATCGCTCAGCTCAACCACCAACACCGCCTGACCAAGATCTGAGATGTAAAAGCTATTTCTACCCATAGTCGCCGGGGGAACGTGAGACACAACATCAATCAATGCCAATGTTACTTTTAATACACCTGCTCCGGGTTTGCTGGCTACCGTAAAGTGTTCGAATTTTTTGAACTCGCTTTGGAAAGCCTCTTTGGTCGCTTTCTCAAGCTTCGATTTCTGTCGCTCACTAAGTGGGAACGCACTGGCCGAACGATCAAGACGGCTCACCTCTTTAGCAGCCCGATATTGTATCCCAACACCTTCAAAAATAAGCTCATTGTACTGGCTCAGATCGATGTCTGGCTTTACCCAGACTTTGTCCATGTGCGTTCTATCAACGAGATGCAGCCCATCAAAACTGACCTCAGCATTGGGACCCTGCTCGACAGAGGGGGCCTTCTTGGCAAAGCTTTCCGCGCTAACGACAAAAGTTGTAACAATGCTTACCATTGCCAATATCACTAATTGCTTCATAGTTGGTTTCTCTTTCTTGGTTTCAGTTTAGACGTGACACGCGGGAGACTTCGGTCGCGTAAAGAATCTAATCTTAGTCTGGGTTCCAGAGGACAACAAGTCTAGAAAAATGTTCTATCGTATAATTCACAATAATCAACGCGTCGCCGTATAGCTCGGAACGCCGCCCAGCCCACCCGCTAAGCTCGCTGAAGGCCGCATCTGAAAACGGCTGGATCCGACTTCGCGGCGCTTACCAAAAGCATCATCGCAGACACCCAGTTAAGAACGCTCTCCTAGAGGAGGCAGGATCGAAGAGCTTCTGAATCAAGCAGCACTTAGCCAGCGTTATTAAACGTCGGTGAAATGACAAAGGCTAACGGTGCAAGACTCTGCTTCCCTAGTGATGAGCATTGTGATGAGCCTTGTAGTGCGCCTCCGCCTGTTTGTAAATTTTTTTGAACGAGCGTGATTCAAGATCTCCCTGGTCGGTCAGCGCGTAGACCCCTCTGTCAACCCGCTGAAACCAGCCGTAGTGATTCGCACTCAATATGCCGGTGGTCTTGTCCCCAGCGCCATGGTCTCTTATCCTTTTCGGGCTCGACGGCCCAAGCTTTGAAAGGCAGCAAGCGATAAGGATTGCATTTTCGCGGTAGGCGGTCATTAGCGTCGTCTTGCTACTGCCAGCAACATTGTGGTCGCCACTTCTATCGGCAACTTCAGTCAGTAACGCTCGTCTGCTTCGGGTGTTTTTCTTTCGCTGGTAAGGGATCGGGTCAAATTGGTTAGTGACAATCATCCCCATGGCACCCTTTTCTACCAGCAACAGTCCAAGCTCCAACATTCTCAGCACCCTAAGCGTACCTCGCCACTGGCGGTTTCTTTTTGTCGGCGCGGGTACTGCCACATAGACGCTGCCTGAAATAGACTGGCGCTTCGTGGCTTGGACTAAAAGTGTCAGGTTAACGCTTGTCTTTAGTTCAACGATGATTAGATCATCACCCCGGGTAGCGACCATGTCGCAGTCTTTGACCTCGCAGTTAACCTGGTAACCATGGGATTCCAGATAGGCTTTAACAGGCGCCGATAATTCAGTTTCCAACATGCATTAATCTTCAAAGCCTACAAACACTGCCGCATCATCTACTGACTTTCGCGCTGAAAAGACAGCGTTGGCGGGAAAAATATCATCTAAAAAACCCAAACCGCGCGTCCAGGCCGCATTCACCAGGGCGTCGCTCACAGCATCGCCCTCAAATGGTCCAACACCACAATGGATGCAGGCGCGTCAAATTGACGACATCCACGCTGCCCCCATTCCTGGCGAGCATCTTTATCGTAACGCTCGATTTCCATCATCTCAAAAAGCACCACTTCTTCGTATTGCACACGCAAACCCATACGCTAAAACTTCTATTATGCCAGTAAGTCGCCAACAACAACTTGCCTGGCTCAATCTCCCTGATGAGATCACGATGTTTTCCGGATAAACCGGTAAGATTGGCCCCGACGCGACATGTGAGCACTATCATCTACTACGGAGAACGACTCAACAGCATAAGCCACCTTTTAGGGGCGGCATTGGCACTCGTTGGGCTTGGCGCACTGCTGACAGTCGCCATTCAGTCGGGTGACCCCGTGTTACTCCTTTCATTTAGCGTCTATGGTGTGACACTCGTGCTGCTTTTCACGATGTCTACGCTCTACCACAGCTTTCATCCGTCAAAGCTCAAAGCACTGTTTAAGTTACTCGACCACGTTGCCATCTACACCCTGATCGCAGGTAGCTATACACCCTTTATGCTAGTCAGCCTGGATAGTATGAACGGCTGGCTCATCCTTGGGCTGGTATGGTGCCTCGCTATTTTCGGGATTTCGTCCGAAATTTTTCTGAAAGGTCCTGTGATAAAAATCGTACAGGTCCTCACCTATCTTGGTATGGGATGGGCGTGTTCACTCGACCTTGCCGCGCTAAAAGCAGCCCTGCCCGCAGCAGGCTTCTGTTGGGTTGTGCTGGGAGGTCTTGCCTATACGCTGGGCGTCATTTTCTATATTGCTGATAAACTGAACCGACTGAACCATGCACACGGAATATGGCATTTTTTCGTCCTGACAGGCGCCATTGCACATTTCATCGCCGTCATCGGGTTCGTGCGCTAACCATCACCCACGCCTTTGAGGCCACCTATTGACTAATTCTGACCCCAGCAACTCTGACTCCAGCAACTCTGACTCCAGCAACTCTGGTTTGGGCAACCCTGATTTGAGCAACCCTAAATCTAAGAAATCGGCCTTTAACAACCTGCCGTTGCATCCCGAACTACTGTCCAATCTGGATGACCTTGGCTTTCACAGTATGACCCCCATTCAGGCACTGTCGTTGCCGAAGATTCTTGATGGCCAGGATGTGATAGCTCAAGCGAAGACAGGCTCAGGGAAAACGGCCGCTTTTGGCTTGGGAATACTAAACAAACTCGATGTCAAAAAATTCAGGGTCCAGTGCCTCGTATTGTGTCCAACGCGCGAACTGGCGGGCCAGGTCGCAAAAGAGTTCAGGACGCTTGGCCGAAAGATTCACAACATTAAAGTACTGACATTGTGTGGCGGAGCCGCATTTGGCCCCCAGAAAGGCTCACTCGAACACGGTGCACATATTGTTGTTGGAACACCCGGGAGAGTAGAAGACCACCTTAGGAAACAAAACCTGTCGTTAGAAGATGTAACCACCTTTGTTCTGGATGAAGCGGATCGAATGCTGGATATGGGTTTCGGAGAATCAATCGCTCAGATCATTCGGTATCTGCCTGCAAAAAGACAGAACATGTTATTCAGCGCAACCTATCCGCACAACATTGAACAACTCTCGTCGACAGTGATGGTCAACCCACAACGCGTTGAAGCGTCCGATCAACATGACTCAAGCACTATTCAACAACTGTTGTGCCAAATCACCGACAAATCAAAGCGAACCGAAGGACTCGTGAGCCTACTACAGAAATACAGGCCCGACTCCGCCCTGGTATTCTGCAATACCAAACAGCTGACAGAAGACGTGGCACTCGAACTCAGGAACATGGGCTTCAGCTCACGCGCTATTCACGGCGATCTGGAACAGCGAGATCGTGATAACAGGCTTGTTCAATTTGCGAACAAAAGCCTTTCTATCCTGGTTGCGACAGATGTTGCCGCCCGCGGCCTGGATATTGACTCCCTGGAACTGGTGGTGAACTATCATCTGTCACGAGACCCAGAGGTCCACACGCACAGAATAGGTCGCACGGGACGCGCAGGAAACACCGGCCTGGCCTGCTCCCTGTTTCACGAAAGTGAGGAATACAAAATCGAACTCCTGGAGGCTGTTGTCGAGCAGACTCTGGAACGTACCGTTGTTGGTTCGCTGGACCCTGGCTTCAGGCCCGCCCAGCCACCCATGACGACACTACAAATCGACGGTGGAAAAAAACAGAAAATCAGGGCCGGGGACATCTTAGGCGCACTGACTGGCGAAAATGGTATCGAGGGCAACGCTGTCGGAAAAATCAGCATTCTCGACATGTCAGTGTATGTCGCCATCAAACGATCCTCTTCAAAACAGGCACTTGCTATTCTAAACGGCGGCAAGATCAAAGGTCGCTCATTCCGCGCCCGTAAAATCTAAGCCAAATTCTTTTTCACTAAGCAGCATTTATGCTGGAACAAATAAATCATCGACAGGGCCTAAATAGGGTATGAACCCCAAACCTTTTGTTTTACTTGTCTCCCTTGTCTTCATTGGCACCATAACTTTTTTCGTTGGCCCGTTCATTACTCCGTCCGAGACAACGGACGGCGGCCAGAGAAGGACTTCAGTAGCTTTACCCAAGGTTCTTCGGGAAGCATCTGGCCTTGCAAAGGTTGACGAGAAACAACTCTTGGCGCATAACGACGAGAAAGGCCACATTTATTCGATCTCTGTGCCGAGCCTTCAAATCACCAAACTTGTTTCCATTGGAAATCCCGTGGTTCTGGATGATTTCGAAGGCATCGCTGTGAATGGAGACAGGATTTACATGATTACCAGTACAGGGCAGTTATATGTGATCCGTGACGTTTCATTTAAGACAGTCGGACAGACTGCGGATTGGATCGTTCTGAATACAGGACTGGCAGCAGTATGCGAGGTAGAAGGCCTTCATTTTGACCGCGGCAAACTGCTCATCCCCTGTAAAAAAATTTACAAACGAGACGGCCAAAAAAAGAGCAATAAAAGTCGGATCACCGTGTATTCCTATATCCCGGGAAAGGACACCGAAGCAAAAACCCTCTTTTCTGTGACCGATGACAGGCTCAAAGGAAACAAGAAGGCGGTTACCGGAATCGAAAGTGATGCTAACTTCTATTACTTACTAACCCCCGCCACCTTGCTTAGCATTCATCGTGACACACTGTCATTAGCCCTCTTCCCACTGGATTCCAAAAGTCACAAGCAACCCGAAGGCATTGCGTTGATGGATAACGGGTCGGTTTTTCTAATCGATGATCGTAAAAAAGGGGTAAGCGGACTCAGCCACTACAAAACTCTGGAATCCATTTCCAATTTTTAGCCTCTGCAAGCATCCAAAACTTTTGCCCGCCAGGTGTCATCGTCGGCAATCATTTCCAATGATTCCGTGAAGTACTTAACCCTCTTTTTTCGAGACTTTATTGCCAGCACCGTGTCCGCCTCCAGAACTTCAAGCAACTCTTTTCGCATACTTAGGATCAGGAGCCTTGCTTCGCTAACCTGACGATTGTGTTCACAATAACCTCGATACAATCTTTGGGTCACTTTCTTGAGATTGAGCGCCGAGTTTGCCACGGCATAACTGGCGTTAACTAACCCGGTAGAATCGAAGTCGTAGATCACCGGCCTGTAAAGCGAATCCTCGTCTAATAGTATTTTGGCATTGTGACAGCAGGAATCATCCGCAGAGGCAACAATCGAGTAATCTGCATTGCTCACCATATACTGAAACAATGCCACTAACGCACTACTGTCTGGCTCAAGCTCAGAGACTAAAATACTGCCAACTTTTGTTGTCTCAAGCTTGTTACGTTTCGCAACTCTTGATTTTCGCTCAACGAAAAAACCAGGCTCCAGACGAGTCTTCCCCTTTTCGTCGAGATAAGTCACGTTCGCCCAGCGAACTCTGTAAGACAAGGGGGTCAGCAAGTTGAACATACGATAAATCAGGAATTCTGTCCGAAGATAGTTTCGATATTCCACCCTTCCTTTGCACAGCACGACCAGCTTCACGCTTTTTTGATGTGCATAAAGCGTCTTCTTGATCGCCTCTGGGTCAAAATCCACCCAGAGGGGCGGGCGACTGCAGACCTCAGCATCGAGTCGCTTGTTACCTCTAACACGCAATTCAACGTCGAAATTATCTTCGCCCGTGCCAAGCGTCGCTTTGTAAGATTTAGATTTGTCGCGTTCTCTTTTCATTTTAATTAACGGCCCAGATATACTGATATCCAGGGGCTCCATAGATTCAAATAGCCGGTCAGCGTGAGCAGGCGACCCAAGCACTAAAAAAAGGAAGGTAACCCAACCACCAGCAGAACGACGGCTAAGATTCATTAGAAGCTTGGACTCTAATCGACACAACCTTAACGCCACCAATCCACGCTGACTCATCTGCTTCCATAAAGGGAAACTCGGCCCTGAAAAAAACTGCGATGTGGGCTCTTTCATTATTGTTTTCCCTATACGGTATTCAGCGTTGATAAATCGATCAAAAGTACCACGAACAAAAACGGCGACACTTTACTTTTGCTAACCTTCCTTGCTCACGAGTCGCCGTGATACGAGTAAAAGGGAGTCTTTCCCCCAATGCAGCAAGGAATTTCGGCACTCGTGTAAGCCACCCATGAGCATGACCTAATTCGCCGGCGCTGCCTGCCTATCTAGAGAATTAACATAGCCGCGAAGCCTGCTACCTGCAGGCTCGAGGTCAGAGACGATATCCAAATAATCCCCCCGCGGAAAATCGTCTCCCGGAAAGGGAACCAGCGTGCCTCGATGCATCACGTGCAGCGTACCGTCTTCAATCACAATATTGGCGAGGCTACTGCCGTAATACCCAGAAATACCAACGTCTATCATAACCACCCTGCCATCGAGTCTAGTAAGGATAGCGCCCTGGGTAGGCGTGTGGGCGACAAAAATGCGATTAACGCCATAAAACTCGAGCATGGCAATCAGGGGCGCCAATTCAACCTCAGCGTCGTTCTCGGCAAGGCCCCGGTACCAGAGAGGCCCCTCAGGGTTATTCGATATTCCTTCTCCATTGAACGGTACTGATACTTCCTTTCTCACCTGACGATTAATTTTGGAGAGCTTCTGATATTCAGTGTGAGGATTCAGCCCTCCATGAACAAACAGGGAGTCGTTTACTCGAATAACCGCGTTGTGTGAAGCAACCCATTTAGCCATTTCCTGGCCAGGCTCCCATAAGGTTCGTTGTTCGACAAATCCCAACGGAAACTCTTTCTTCAAACCTTGCATGACTAGATTTGGGTTCGTGGCGAGCGTTGGGTTAATAGTGACCCGATGTCGATACACCGCTTCAATGTAACTCTCCCTGACGGCCTCAGAATTCTCCGTTATCAGGGCAGAATATTCTCCTGGGTGAACGTACCGCAAATCACCCTGAACATTCATCACCTCGTGATTGCCAATCAGGACGTGTACACGCCCACCCTTTTTTTTTGCCTCCTTCTCCAGCTTCATCAGGTGACGAATAATCTTATTTGAATCTGGGCCGCGGTCGACCACGTCACCTAATTGAACAAAGTGAGTTTTACCGCCCGCCCATCGTAGCGCTTCGTCTACCAGACCATTCGTGGTCAGGACTTTAATGTACTGATCATAATCACCATGCAGATCACCGACAGCAACAATTCGGTCTACGCCTTTGAACACATCCTTCGCTGTTGATGCACAAGCAGAAAAAAACCCAACCGTCAGCAACAGGCTGACAGCGAAAGGTCTAAGCGGTAAGAATTTTATGGACATTTCGTTGCCACTGTCGTTTTTCTCGTTCGATTGGACATACGTCTAATTTACCCTAACTGCTCATTAGATACAGCCGCGAGTTTGCTTAGACCCAGAAAAACCAGACCCCGGGTACTGCACTCAACCTTTTAATAGGTAGTACTCAACAGGTAGTACTCAACAGATAGTACAAAAGCTAGTCGGTCGGTTAGTAAGAGAGGTATCGAGAATTTTCTGACAGGGCCGGTCTCCGCTCAGTCGCAGGAGATTATGGCTCAGCGCTATGATCTAGGAAATTACTGTATTATATTGGACACAGGGATTTTTTGAGCAAACTATTACGCTATTAATAAGGGGATAACATGAGTTCCTTGCTGCTCGCAGGCGCATACTCAGACAAGCAAAAAGCAGCCGATACCGCGGCCCGTACCGGTGGTATCAACCTAACCGCAACTGCTACCGAAACAAACCATCTGCCATTTGCATCCCTCGTTTTATCAGTGACCGACGAGTTGGATTTGTTTGTACGTGACGCAGACGCAGGAAGCTACCTGGTTTGTGAAAGACCTATTAAGAATACGCCCCTGCTTCAACTATCCCTAGAAAGTCGGCCAGGCAGTATTGGTATATTTACGATGGTCGCCAATGCTGATCTTGGGGCGCGAGAATCAGACCGCCACTGGCGAGACAAACACGCCCCACTGGCGCTCGAAGTGCACACCGCGATGACGCATTATTACCAGCTGAGCGTGCTTCAGCGATTCAAGGGACCAGCATGGAACGGGTTTGCACTTTGCTGTTTTAGCAATGAGGAGGACTTAAGAAACAAGTTTTTTAATACCCCCGATGGCGAAACCGCCATCGCCAGAGACGTTGCGATATTTGCCGACCCCAGAAAATCCCCACGCAGGGTCATATCAAGGTTTGCTCGGGCTGACCAATAACGGTCGTCATTTGCTACCTCAGAAATTTTACTTGTTCTCCACCCTTTGAGTTCGTCATGACGTTTCCTCATCATGTAAACTGCCCTGCCTAAGTCCTCTAATGGTTACCAGACATGGTCGAAGCACCTGATTGGAAAAACAACGGTATCAAAGTCATCTCCGGGGACCACCTTGACACCAACACACCCCAAAGTCCGGGTATGGACCGCGCAGCGGCCATTAACCATGCAACTGCTGGCGCAAACAAATTGTGGGCTGGCACGGTCAACATTCATCCCGACGCCAAAACCGGAGCTCATCATCACGGCGCATTGGAGAGCATTATTTATATCATCAGCGGACGAGCTCGCATGCGCTGGGGTGAACAACTGGAATATGTTTGCGAAGCAGGTCCAGGTGACTTTATTTTCGTGCCACCCTACGTGCCCCATCAGGAGATCAATGCCTGCGAAAACGAATCACTTCAATGCGTGCTAGTCAGAAGTGACCAGGATACCGTGGTGGTGAACCTGGACATACCGGTCATTGAAGATCCAGAGGGTCTACACTGGATTGACGCGATCCACGCCTTACCCGAGTAGCACGCGTTCTTACGTGTCTTGCAGGCTAATCAATAAACGCCTGGTTTGCTCATTCTCTTCTGGGTTTGTGGCATAAACCGACGCAGCAAAATCGGTCACTCCGGCTTCCTTCAATGCCATCAGAGCATCCTCTACTGCGGACTCACTGCCTGCAATTGCTAGATCAGCAGGACCATTAACGCCCTCTCTTTTAAACATCGCCTTGTACGAGGGCAGTTCGCCATACATCGTGAGTGTCTTACCGATTCGCGCTCTGATTGCATCAGCCTGCTTGGTCACGACCACTGGCAGCGTCGCGATCACCCGAGGCTGCTTCCGATTAGCCTTGTTGGCGGCCTCATTGATGCACGGAACAATGTGTTCAGCGATTGTTTTGGGACCGACCCATGCCAACGTCGTTCCATCGGTTCGCGAACCCGCAACCCGCAGTGCCTGGGGGCCCAATGCCGCCACGACGACACTAGGAACGGGTTCTGCTGGACGAAATACCTGGGCTTCGCACGAAAGCGTCTCGCCCACGTATGACACCTGCCCCTTTTCAAGCAGAGACATCAATATGGAAAGATATTCGCGAAGATGGCGAATCGGCTTTTCAAATCCGATGCCCAACTGCGCCATCATGACCTCGTGAGAAAGGCCGACCCCAAGACATAGTCGACCCTGGAGCGCCGTCTGAGACGTGAGTGCCTGTCCGGCAAGCGCCATAGGATGCCGCGGAAAGGTCGGCACGACAGCCGTGCCCATTTCAATATCCGGCACAGAAGATGCGATGACTGCCAGCACAGTCAACGCATCAAACCCACCCGTGGGATGCTCTGCCAGCCAGTAACTTTTGAAGCCATCCTCGGCCGCTTTTATTGCATCCGCTTTTATTGCGTCAATGGAAGCCTTTTGCACTAAACCCGTACCATTAATTCCAATCTTCAAGTTTTAACCTTTAAGGAAATTGATCAGTGCCTTATCGTAGCACGGTCAGTTTTACAGCGGTTACAATGCCAACTGACCTGCTATCGACGCCACTATGAGTCCTAAAAAACGAGGATAAGACCATGAAACTTGGATTGATGCTGGGCTACTCCGGCGCCGAACTACGAATTCCCCTTGAAGATGTAAAGCTTGCAGAACAGCTAGGTTATGAATCAGTCTGGACTGCCAAGGCCTAAGGTTCTGATGCAATCACACCACTTGCGTACATCGCAGCTCACACCGATAGAATCAGGCTAGGTACCGCGGTACTCCAATTGGCTGGGCGAACGCTGGGCGAAAGCTGGGCGAACGCCCGCCAACGCAGCAATGGCCATGGCGACTCTCGATCAATTGTCTGGCGGCAATAGAGTTATCTGTGGCATTGGCGTCTTAGGCCCACAAATCGTTGAAAGCTGGTATGGCCAGCCTTGGGGAAAACCTTATAACCAAATTAAAGACTACGTTGCCATTATGAAAAAAATCTGGTCCCGGGAGGAACCCGTTACCCACAACGGTAGAGAAATCTCTTTACCGTTCACTGGAGATGGTTCACTAGGTCCCGGCAAACCCCTCAAATCCATCCTGCACATGAATCCGAATATCCCAATCTTTCGCGGGACAGGCATGGATAGTACAGTTCGGATGACGGCTGAAATTGCAGACGGATGACTGCCGCTGGGTTTCGTACCAGAAACCGCTGGGATTTATGGAGACTGGATCGACCAGGGCCTCAAAAAGGGAAACAAGACGCCGGGACAATTCGAGAAACAGGCGGGCACGCAGGTCAAAGTAACGGACGATGTCAAAGGCGCCCTAGAGAAATTGAAACCAGGTATCGCCCTTTACGTCGGAGGCATGGGACACAAGAGCATAAACTTCCACAAGGAAATGATGGTCAGTCGAGGGTTTGGAGAGGCTGCAGAACGTATTCAAGAACTCTACCTGGCAAAAAGAAAGGAAGAGGCTATTGCAGCCGTGCCGGACGAGTTCGTCGACGGTGGCGCCTTGGTTGGCTCAGTCGACCGTATAGCCAACCGCTTCAAGGCCTGGGAAGAAAGCGGCCTGACAGGACTGACAATTTCAGGGGATACGAATGCCGTTCGTACAATGGCTGAAATTGCGCGTCTCAACTTTCCCCAAAACTGACATAAAAACTGACATAAAAACTAGAGATGCCGAACAGAGCTATTGAACTGAAAAAACAGGCAGTGAAAACAACACTTTCCAGCGACTGACATTGGCAGAAGGACTGCCAATGTCAGTGCCAGACAGGCTTACAATATTAATCGAACAATTCACCACCACAGGCAGATGCCGTGGTGCCATACTTTTCGTACGCCTTGATCACGTTCGCACCCGTTCGCCAGCGATGAACTTCATCTGGCCCATCCACCAGCCTCTGGGAGCGAATTCCCGTGTACCAGCGTGCAAGCGGTGTATCGTGGCTGTAACCCAAGGCGCCGTGCAACTGCAATGCAGTGTCTACGACCTGATGGACCATATTCGCCAGGAACACCTTCGCAATACCATTTTCCTGTTTTAGGTCCATGCCCCTCTCTGCCTTGTAAGCAATATGAAGTAGCATTAGTCGAGCTTTGTAAATTTCAGCCGCGCAGTCAGCCATCATCCAGCGAACGCCTTGCCTGTCGGCAAGTCTCTTACCGAAAGTTTCACGACTTGTAATATGTTTGGCCGCAAGGTCCAGGGCACGCTGAGCCATAGCAACATTGTGCATACCGTGGCGTAGGCGACCATAAGCCAGCCTATGCTGTCCCATGTTAAAACCCTGACCACGACCACCTAGGATGTTTTCTCGTGGAACGCGAAGGTTCTCGATGTTAATTTCAGAGTGTGAACCGCCAAGCTTTAACCCAAGGTCGGTGTGGGGCTGCATCGTCTCGATGTCTCGTACAATTTGATAGCCCGGATTGGGTAATTCAACAATAAAAGTACTGTATTGCTCATGTCGCGGCGCATCCGGATCGGTCTTCGCCATGACCACGGCAATGTCCGCCACGTTAGCTGAAGAACTGAACCATTTTTCCCCGTTCAACACCCATTCGTCGCCATCGAGTTCGGCTGTTGTTTGCATGCCCGTCGCATCGGCGCCGGCGGCCTTTTCGGTCATCGAGTAGCAAATACGCTTCTCGCCGTTAAGGAGGGGTTTTAAATAGGTTTCACGCTGATGCTCGGTGCCGTGTTCAAGCAGCGTTAGCATGGTTGCATCATCGGGGCCCTGAGTATTCATGGATAGCGCGCCAAGAAAGCTCTCACCCAGTTCCATTTGAACCAAGGCATTCGCAAGCGGGCCCAGGCCCATTCCACCGTGTTCAACGGGAACGAAAGGGCACCATAGCCCCTGCTCGCGGGATTTCGTCCGTAAACCCGCTAATATTTCTTCAAAATTATCCGCTGTACAGACCTCTTCCGCAGGATGGCATTCATCCTGTACGAATTTTCGAACCTTATTGCGGACCACCCTGGCGTCTTCTGGTATTTCAAAATCAATCATTTCAATTTCCTTGGTTTGATCATCGAGTCATGTGGACCTGACCGCAGTATCTCAGGGTAATAACTCCGGGTACAGAGTGTTGATGGATTCATGCTAGTTATCGGCGCGACGACGGCGATTGACCAAGACGAGCGGATGAAATAAAACCGCCAGTTAACCTCGGGCTCTGCGAGGAGTTCCATCGTCGCGCATCGAAGGAATATAGATCGCGCGAGGCCTGTTAGCGCAGCATCGAATCGCTAATTTTTTCCGCCATCATTATAACCGGAGCATTCAGATTGCCATTCGTTATTTCAGGCATGATCGAGGCATCAACCACTCTTAGACCAGAGACACCCCGCACCAACCCTGCTGCATCGACCACAGCGCTGTCATCGATACCCATTCGACAGGTTCCTGCGGGGTGATAGGCACTTTCCGCAAACTCTCTGACGAAACGGTCCAGTTGGTCATCTGAATCAATATCAACAGTGGGTCGAAGGCGAGTACCGCGATAACCATCGAATGCCGACTGAGAGACAATATCGTCCGCCATCCGAATCCCCGTCCGCATGACGGACCGGTCTGCCGCCGTCGCATTGTAATTAAACTGGATTCGGGGCGCAGTCAGTGGGTTCGCCGAACACAAGGTGACTTCGCCACGGCTGGTCGGCTTCATTGGGCCCACATGAACCTGAAAGCCATGGCCCTGATACTGATCTTTACCGTCGTAATCCATTGCGATTGGCAGGAAATGAAACTGCAGATCAGGATACGGCACACGATCACCGCTGCGCAGAAACGCACCTGTCTCAAAATGATTGGTAGAGCCTGCTCCCTGACGCGCTAAAAGCCACTGGAGACCAACCATGGGCATGTTGAACCGACGAGTCTTAGGATACAAAGATACAGGCCTGTCACACGCGTACTGTACGTATATTTCAAGGTGATCCATCAGGTTCCGGCCTACACCAGGGGCGTGACTGACGACGGGAATACCATGGATCTTAAGCCCCTTGGCATCGCCGATACCTGACAGCATTAGCAAGTGCGGGGTGTTAACCGCCCCACCGCAAAGAATGACCTCTCCAGCAGCACATTGATGCTGCTTGCCTCCCTGAAGGTACTCGACGCCGGTCGCTCGACCGTTTTCGATGACAACTCTGGTGACAGTTGCTCGCCGGATAACCTTCAGGGACCCCAACTGGCGAGGCCGACCCAGATAAGCTTTTGCGACGTTTTGTCGCTCACCTTTAAATATCGTACGATCGAAGCACCCAGCCCCTTCTTGAGTCCGCCCGTTGAAGTCAGCGGTGATGGCGTGCCCGGCCTGGCCAGACGCGTCAAGCCAGGCTTGAAATAGCGGTGTTTTGAGTTCACCCCGAGAGATCTTCAAGGGCCCATCGGTGCCACGAAAGCTGGGGTCTAACGACGCCTCGGGAAAACCAAGCGCGTTTTCGGACTTTCTGAAATAGGGCAAACAAGATTCATAATCCCAGTCTGATAACCCATGTTCGCTAGACCAGCGATCAAAATCGCCCTTGTTACCCCTGACAAAGATCATACCGTTGACCGAGGATGAACCACCCATCACTTTTCCTCTAGGACAGTACAGTCTTCGATTATCCAGACAGGCCTCAGGTTCGCTCTCGTAATGCCAGTTGTACCAATTCGATGACAAAACCTGCGACAACGCCGCCGGCATATGTAATCGGTAATCCCAACGGTGATCGGCTGGGCCGGCCTCTATCAGTGTGACGTTACCATGCTCTGATAAACGGCGCGCCATCACACAGCCTGCAGAACCGGCACCAACAACGATAAAGTCATTCATGAAAAACCTACTATTAAGCCATCAACTTTTTTCATCTTCACCCGGTAGCGGATAGTGAACACCCGGCACGCCGGCCTCCAGGGCTTGGTACCAATCAGGTCTCGGTTGCACCGGGACATAGTCCGTTGGCACCATGGGCGTGTCTGTATTCCATTCATGATGAATCGGCGGGATCTGGAAGGTCCCATTACTGGCATTGGTCCCGCCATCTACCAGCAGGTCTACACCGGTAATATAGCTGGCAAGGTCGGATGCCAGAAACATAACAGCGTTTGTGACTTCCTGCGCTTCTCCTACACGACGCATTGGCGTGCGACTGGAAATCCATTTATCAATACCCATTGCCTCCAACATAGGACGAGTCATCTCTGTCACAATAAAACCCGGTGAAACCGAATTAACCCGAACGCCACGGTCAGCCCATTCGACGCCCATTTGAAGGGTCATGTTCAATAAGCCACCCTTGGCTGCTGTATACCCAATGACATTGTTCTCATTACCGCCGCTCGCCATAATCGAACAGATATTGACGATGGAGCCGGATCCCCGCTCTAACATATGTCGGCCACAATCCCTTGCATAGTAAAAAGCCCCGGCCAAGTCTACGCTAAGAATTCGGTTAAAAGTTTCGCTGTCAAACTGTTCTGCTGCGACACCTCTGGTATCAGCAATTCCTGCATTGTTAATAAGGACATCAATTCTTCCCAACGCCTTTATGCCGGATGAAATAACATTTTTCACGTCAGCTTCGACCGACACATCACCCGGAATAATAGCAACGCGACTTCCTATTTCCCGACAACGCGCGCCAACCTCCTCCAGTTGTTCAACACTTCGAGCGGTCAGAATCAGGTCAGCGCCAGATCTGGCGAAGTCATAGGCGAATTGTTCACCCAATCCATAACTCGCCCCTGTAATCAAGACTACCTTTTCTTTGAAATCAAACATTGTGGTTTTTCACTATGGGGAAAAACACCAGTCTAAAGGAGATGAACCTAAGGAGATATTGCTGCTTACGCGAAAACATGATCTAGTCCACCTACTCAAGAGGAATAAACCCGTGATCCCAAAAAGCATCAATGAAGTCTCTATCAACTGGTTGAGCGAAATATTAGAGGCGGAGGTTGTTCGCGCACAACCCATGCAGATCGGGCAGGGCATCGGCCTGATGGGCGATATATTCCGGGTTGAACTCCAATACAGAGAGGTAACTCCCGGGCAACCGGACAGCGTCGTCGTAAAACTACCGTCATCGTTCGAAGAAAATCGAACCCAAGGCGTTGACCTTGGAATGTTCGAGTCCGAAGTGCGTTTCTACAACGAGTTGGCAAAGGATGCGACTGTCGGGATTCCGGATGTTTATTTTGCTGAGATCAAAACCGGGACCGCGGACTTCGTCGTTGTCATGGAAGACCTGAGCCATCTCGAGATGGTGGACCAGTCCACAGGCATGAATTTCGAGCAGGCGACGGGCGCTGTCGAGGTGCTGGCGAGCATACACGCCGTCTGGTGGGACCGAGTACAGGTACCGGATATGGAGTGGATCCCTACAATGGTTGGTCCCAGAATCGAGTTCGTCGACCAATTGCTAGCGCAAATTTTTCCGGTATTCGCGCAGGGGTTTGAGCAATACCTACCGAAAGGTGGGCTAGAAATTTATGAACTATTTGCCGGCAATTACCTGAAACTGACCACCGCTATCGCCTCGCGCAGCCCATGGACACTCGCGCATCAAGACTACAGGGTCGAGAACCTGATGTTCGGCCCCCCTGGTTCAGGACAGGTCGCCGTGCTTGACTGGCAGGGTATCGGACGCGGTCCGGGCGCATATGACCTTGCTTATATCCTTGGCGGATCAATGGTGACGGAGCTCAGAAGACGGCACGAAAAAGACCTGGTTTCCGCCTACCATGAACGTCTCCTCGAACATGGCGTGAAAGGTTACTCACGAGAGCAACTCTGGGAAGACTACGCACACGCACACCTCCTGGGAGGCATCGCTGTTCCATTGTTATCCGGAGGCAGCATGGACCTTAGCAACGAGCGGGGGTTACAGCTTATTGCAACCATGGCTGCACGACATACCACCGCCGCACTGGATCACGATGGTCTGGCGCGACTTAAAAAAATCGCTGGCTAGCTATCTAGCCCTTATCCGGTTTCTGGCTGAAGACGTAACCTGGCCGTAACCGCAAATTGTCAGGAAACGAAATATCTCCAAATGGCATCTTGGGAAGCCCATTACCACCGTGGTCAGCGGTTTCTCGACCCAACTTCGTTTGCAGCAGACATGCCATCGCGACTCGCTCATCAGACGGCAGTTCGATAACCTCCTCAGGGCCACCAGTTCCGGTCATAACAGGCTCAGGTAAACCCAACCTTACATACTGTTCCGACGGGCATTCATTGCTGGCCATTTCATGCAGCATGAGTTTGATCATTCGAGCCTCAATGTCTGCGTCAACTAAAGGGTTGGTCTGGCCTGGGTCTGCCTGAACGTCAAATAACAGCGTCGCAGTTCTGCCTTTCCCGTAGGGGTTATCCCGCGCCAACAAAAATCGCGGCGTTCTAGACGGGATCTGCATGATTGGACAGCCTTTTGTAAACGAAAAGTCCTCGAACTTTTCCCAATCACTTAGTTCACGCACCGAAAACAAGCTGTTCATATGAGTGGGCATCAACGTGTATTCAAACAATGGCGCGTTGTCTTCTGTAACATTGCCACGCATATAAACATATTGACCGTCGGTGACGTTGACTTGCCCGCCCATCACCCCATAGAGCGCAGCTTCCCGAACAGGTTCATCATTCAAGATCGTTCTGGCTAATGGTTCCCCCTGCATATCTCGGGTCGCGGGAATCTCGAAGTAATCAAGGATAGTCGGCGGCAAATCGATTGTTTGAACCACTGAATCACGCGTTTCCGCCACGCAATTGGGCTGCCGCGGATCGTAGATCCAAAAAGGTATGTGAGCGACTTCCTGGAAAAATGGCGTCACCACCTTGGCCCACCAGTCGTGCTCACCCATTAGAAAACCATGGTCAGTATTCACTACCAGCATGGTGTCCTGCCAGAGATCATGTTTGTCGAACACATCCAGCACACGGCCCAATTGCTGATCACAATAAGTCACCAGCGAGGCGTACATATAACGGATGTGCGCTACGGTCAGGTCGTCTTCCCTTACTTCTCGATAGGGTGGCCAATCAAATGCGGGACCATCGTATTCATGAGGATACAAATCCTGAAACTCTTGCTGGGTGAAAAAGGGCTCATGGGGATCAAAGGTTTCTATCTGCAAATACCAGTTGTCTGATTCGACGTTGCGCTCAATAAACTCGAGCCCTAGACTAAAAGTCTTGTGTTGGGGCTGCAGATCAGCGCTTACCATATGTTCGCGATTGATATTGTCCTGCTTATGCATCGGTGAATGCCTGTGTTCCGGCCATCTGCCGTCACCACCCTTCTGATCGCGCAGTTTTTCAACATCACCGATCCACTTATCCCCTTCCTGGCCACGCACAAACTCAAAGGTAGAATAACGCTGGTGATAAGTTGCACCACCATCCTCCCAGTAGTGCTGGTGATCTGTCACTTTATGGGCATGAACCCCGTGACTGTGCAACATAGCAGGCATTGAATCATCGAATGGCTCCAACGGCCCCCAGGACCGATGCAAGAAGTTGTACCTGCCAGTATGCATCTCCCGTCTTGCTGGCATGCAGGGCATGGAGCCTACATAGTAATTTTCAAACTGGACCGACCGCTTTGCCAACCGCTCAAAATTCGGCGCCTTAACCCACTCATTACCATAAGTCGGCATGAAGTGACGACACAGCGTGTCATACATAACAACGACACAGCGCTTTTTAGGACCACCTGAATCCGTCACGAGTGTTTAACCGACGCACCTAGGGTACGATCGAATAATGCAAGCAGCCTTGACCAGGCTCTCTCTGCCTGCACCTTGTCGTAAACCGATGAATCAGGAGGACACCAACCATGCAGGGTGCGTTTGTAGACCTCTATCTCTGCGTCAAGCCCGACGACTTCGTAATTATCCTTAAGCACTTCCTTCACCCCGGGAGCCTTTTGGTCATCGTTTTCAGCGATAGCAATTAAAAAAGCTGCATCCATCTCCGGTATCAACAGGTGCGGGCTGTCCGGCTGGTCCGTCACAAGGCCACCACCATGAAAAGTCGCCCCGGCACCAATACGGTCTGGGACCGCTGCAGCGGTTCGAAGCACGATTGGACCACCCATACAGTACCCTGTTGTGCCAATTTTCCTGGTCACATCAACCGACCTCTGAGCGTCAAGGAAAGCGACAAACGCCTGCGCATCGACCCGGTTCGTCGCAGCGGTCGCAGTAGCATGGTAGTAAGGCATGAGCCTGGCTCTGACTTCTGGGTTATTGAAGCTTTCCCCTTCCGCTATGACTGGCGCCTTGGCGCTGCGATAAAAAGGGTTCACACAAAGCACTGCATACCCCGACTCTGCCAGTCGGGTTGCCATCATTCGGAAAGCTGGTCTTAAGCCGCGAATGTCTGGCCAAACAATAACACCCGGGTATTTGCCTTGGGCCGGGTGAACGAAAAAACAGTCGGCCAATCCATCCGGCGTCGTGACATTTACATCGTTGCCAGTAACCTCCACGGCTCCGACGACGCGTGGAAGTGTCATCATCACTGCGGCACTTGCGGCCAGTGTATTAAACTCACGACGTGACAATTTGGATTTCAGATATTCCGCGGCGTCTCTTTCTGTATCTTCATCACACATTGACAATAGTTCCCGTTCAAATGGTCCTTGCTTCGACTTTACCCTTAGAGACGCTTTTAAGGAACAATCCGGTCATCGCGGTCGCTGATCTGAGGCCAGCCTTTTCGTCTCACGAAAAACCCGCACGAAATTCCCGCCCCATATTTTTTCAATTTCTTCAGCTGAATAACCCCGCGCCAAAAGCGCGATGGTCACATTCAGTGCTTCACTAGCATCAGCAAAACCTTCTAGACCACTACCATGATTAAAATCCGTACCAATCCCAACATGATCAATGCCGACTCGCGCAACGATATAATCCAAGTGTGCCAGCATGTCATCGATCTTCCCTGGCCCCAGTAGCTCGCTGACAGACCCCAAAAATGCTTTCTGTGTTTCCGCGTCGTCTATTTCCCAGTACAACTCAAAGGGATAGTAGTAGTCTTCTTCGATGCCCGCGTCACGTCGAGCCACCCGAATCTGGTGATCCAGCGCTTTATCGTTTGAATCAAACAGATAGCCCCTAAACGGCGCCACATGGATAACACCGCCACCTTTCCCAATCCCATCAATTTCTTGGTCAGAGAGGTTTCTACTTACATCTGAGAGGTGCTGAACGTTAGAGTGACTGGCAATCACAGGAGCACTGGACAGCCCCAAAACCTGAAGCGTCGCCGCCCTGGACAATTGTGAAACATCAACGATCCCTCCCAGTTCATTGATTCGTTTGATCGCTACCTTGCCAAGCTCTGAAAGGCCACCGTGCTCCTCGACCGGTTCGTGGGCACCTTGGCCTGCAAGGTAAATCGGGCGCGACGAATCAGCAAAATCATTGTGTCCCATATGCGTTAGAGCAAAGACACGAACACCGGCGTCGAAGAAACTATCCAGCACTGATACGTCAGCACCCAGGATTCTTGCGTTCTGGAACCCCAGAATCAGCGCACCCTTGCCGCTTTCATGAGCGCCGACCAGTTCGTCCGCCGAGCGCGCCAAAATCAAATTGTTAGACGGGGTCTCGGTCAGTTTTATCACGGCAGCGAGTTCTTCTTCTGCTTTGGCCCGAGCGTCAGCGTAGCCTTGTGCATCTCTTGGCCCCGGACCGACTGCAATCGCCATGACGACGGCATCTACCCCGCCGGCGCGCATCTTGTCTGGCGCGACCTGTGAGCGGCCATCTGCACCGGCATACCGAGATTCCTTGCCGGCGATCTCAATATCCGCGTGGGCGTCAATCACCAGCGCGCGCTGGTGGATCTCTTGGGCATTCGGGCTCAAAGCTGCAGTAAGCGACACCAGGGGATCGGGCACAGGTTCAGAGCAAGCGGTGAGCGTTAAAAAACCAACAAGCAGGCAGGTCAGCCTAGTTCGATAGACCATCAGATCACTCCATATTAATGGCCTGACTCTACCACGACTGACACGAATCAGTTGCGGGCCCGCTGGACAACATCCCACCAGTACCCGAAGGGGTCTTCGAAAATGGCAGTGATCCCATAAACCGTCGCCATCGGCCGTCGGTGAACGGTTAAGCCTGAGCGCTCGACCAGGCCTATGAAGGCCACGGCATCGTCTGACTCAAGGATAAAGTCAACGGTGCCTACGGTTTTTTTAAGGGTAGCTATTTCAGTTTGCCCCGCAAACTCAACAAGCTGCAGGTCAATGCCAAACAATTCAGAGCCCATGGTCAGAAATCTCTCTCCGGTCACGGTATGTTCATCTGCAGTAACCAACAGCCCTAAAACACCCCCAAGAAACTGCTGTGCAATGTCGATATCTGACACCAGATAGATCGCATGGGTCACTCTTAGCATCGTTTTACCCTGAGTTACTGACAGCTTTCTCGTACCGATCAGATGGGAATGCTGGTACCCGCTGCATTATGACCCACCCTGTTTTGAACAACGCCAGGGAAGATCTCCCTAAAGAGATTTAGCATGCTCATGGTTGAACGCCGATCAGCATCCTCGTGCAGGTGTCCGGGAGGCCCCAGGCTTAAGGGGAGAGCAAACCCATGAGGTGTTTTTGCATAATCATGAAATATCCACGATACCCCTGCTGCATCCATTTCCTCATAAAAACGCTGTTTGCTTTCATCAGAAACCAGGTGGTCATCTTTACCATTCTCAATCAGGACAATCGTATTGACGTTATGGGCATTGTCGCAGGGTTTGACCGGTGGTCTCACCACACCAAACATCGCAGGGCTGCCGTCTTCTCCGGTTTGCAGCAAACCATGAAAAGAAACCACGCCGGAAAAGTCCAGCCCGCCCCTTACAGCTTCTAGAACCGCTACTCCACCAAAACAGTAACCAATCGCTGCCGCCGAGACCGACGAATCAACCGTCGGATGAGATAAACCACGATCAAGCCACTCATTCAGTAGCGCACGAAAGAACTCAAAATCGTGATCACAGGCGACCATGCCTTTAAAACAGGTCTCCTGAAACGCCTCAACGCTGCGGGGGTCGGTCGGCCAGGTTCGTTGATCGGCGGGAACCAACTCGCCATACAGGTCAATCGCTAAACCGACGTACCCAAGCCTCGCGAGATATTCCGCCACGTCGACATCAAAATATTTAAGGCCCTGATAATTGTGTATCACTAGCACCAGCGGCCTCGGACCTGCCGACTCAGCCGGAGCGACAATATGGCCAAGATACTCCGCGCCCCGAAAGTTAACACTAATTTTTTCACGACGTAAATCCGATGCCGGCCGCCAATTCGATGTGCTCATCTTTTTGCCCTGAATAACTGAAGTCTCAGACTTCGGTGATCGCTGGTCGGTTCCAATGCTTAAGAATTACCAGCCTTTCTCATATTTTACGCTCATGACCGGCGGCATAACCTTTAGGTGGCTGATAAGCCAATCACCTTCAATTTTTTGATATCTTTCATGATATCTCGCCGCTTGCCAACGTGCCTGGTCACCGTTGTAGTACTTAAATGTGCCAAAGAAATACCACCTGCCCGACGCTTCAGGCCCATCGATCTCGATAATAGGGTTTTGAACCATGTGTTGCGAAAACTTAATCGCTTTCTGGAACCCTTTAAAGAGCGTACGAATCTCTGCATGGCCTTGTGCTCGACCTATTCCTTCTCCCTCCCACACGCCATCACGGGTGAATATCGACGTGATAAGTTCCGGGTTGTGATCATCGTCACAAATCTCGCAATAACGGGCTTTTAGCTGTTTGATCGACTCCATGTCTTCGATCCTGGTCACGCGCTCTTCTAGGTCCATAATAAACCCCACAGATTGAAGCAACTACCAAACCAGAGATGAGTACTCCGCGTCAACTCTCTTTCCGCGTCGCTTTTCCAACTTTAATGCAAACGCTCACGAATAAGCCGGGTTGAGCCTAGGGAGTGGGATAGAGTTTAAGGAACTCCGTTTCACTCTCCGGTGTCCCGATCAGCACAATCTCGCCTTCCTTCGGTAACCTGGCGTCTGACCCCGGGTTGGTTGTGGTTTTGTTATGGCTATCAATGCCAATGACACTGCAGTTTGTCCGTTGTCTAAGATCAGCCTCCGCAAGTGTCTTACCCACCAGCGCTTCTGGCACCGGTACTTTGAACACACCCAACCCTTCCGCGACCATTAGCAGGTCAACTCTGCGCAATAGATTAAACAAGGCATTGGCACCCAGAGAGGCATAAGACAGCGCCATATCGCAACCCGCTCGATGCATTGCGGCCAGGTTTTTTTCAAAGGTTGTGCGACAGATAATCTGAATATCAGGACGAAGCAATCGACAAAAAATGGTCAGGTATATGTTGGTTTCATCGTCACCCATCGTAATGATGACCGTTTCTGCCGTTTCAATACCTGCCAACTGAAGTACAGACTTGTCGCCACCAGAACCATGAATGTAGGTCTCCGGTTCGAGCACTCGTTCCGCGCGTTCTTCAACCACTCGATATTTCACGCCACGCCGCTTCAACGCCGCAGCACTTGCCCGGCCGACTCGCCCACCACCAATGATAATGACGGGTTTTGAGGCGGCTGGCGCGGACTCAGCTTTGAAATTAGCATCAAATTCCTTGAGTTGAGGACGGGAACCCGCCATCACAAGCAGCGTGTTTTCTTCAACAACGCTGTCCGGTTGACCAATTTCAAAGCTACCACGCGCCCAGAACCCAACAATGCTCACGCTGGTTAAACGCTGAGCCTCCAGGTAACCCATACCAACCAGGGAGGTCCGGCTCGAATCTACTTCAGCAATCAACAGGTCATCGATTTTACCAATCACGTGGGAGATGCTGGCACCACCCGACACCCGTCGCGCCAGGGACTCAGCGACCAGACGGGTCAGATCAAGAACTCTGCTAGAGCCCGCCAGTTTAAGGATTTGGCCCGAGTCTGCGGAACGAGCAGTAGCAACAACAGGCGTTTTATCGGTAATGCCACGAACCGTAAACACCACCGAGGTATTGGCGATATCGTCGCGCGTCGTTGCGACCAATGCAGCATGCTCTACTCTGGCATTCCGCCATGTTTCCGGGTCATTGAGCTCCCCAACCATTGAATTTATGCCTGCATCAACTAATTCTACAACCTGCTCGACCTCCGGCAGAACCACGACATACGGATAGTTAAAATGTTCCAGCTTTTCGATAAGTACAGCTGAGACGGGCCCGTAGAATGTCAGGATCACGTGCTCACTCATGTCCTTCGGTACACTTCTGGGTATCAGGTTAGCGGCTCGGGCTTCCATCCAGGGCTCATAAAAAAGTTCAATAAATGTAAATGGCAACAACACCAGCATGAAAACAATCCCTGACAAGAGCACAAGGATCGAAAACAGGCGTCCCGGGTCCGTTATAAAACGAACATCACCATAACCCAGGGTAGACATAGTCGATAAGGTCCAATAAAAGCCAGTAACAATCGAATGCTGTTGCTGTTCGTAGGCCATCAATAACTGGAAGAGAACCGAATAGCTGGTAACAAGGCTCGTAAGAATAATTACAAATCGAAATAATGCTCTGGTGTTACGATGCCTCATCAGTACCGCTAGCCTTGTAGAAAACGGTCCGAACTTAATACGCATCCATACGTGATCGCCATCCCTGCTGCGATTGTTGCTATCAGACATCGTGTTACCACTGCTTAACCGAGAGCAACAGTTTACCCAATTCCTGCCATTAACTTCTCTTTCATCGCTAAAGAATCGGACCTCAGAGGCCTGGCATGCTTGTCACTGTTGCAGACTCATTGCCTGAAGCCTTTGTGATATCCAGGTTGTAACGCATCAACAAAAGTCGCTGTCAGCAGCAAATTATAAAAGTGATTGAGCTTGACACTGCTTGGCCACAACCCACAACATAGCGGCTCTTGCAGTCTTACCACCCGGCACCTAAAAATGACTTATTGCCTTGCCATCGCGACTGATTCAGGTCTCGTATTTGTTTCGGATTCCAGAACCAATGCAGGGGTTGATATGGTCAGCACCTACAGCAAGATGTATGCGTTTGGCCTACCGAAGCAGAGGCAATTTACGGTGTTGACATCCGGTAATCTTGCGACCTCACAATCCGTGATCAACCGAATCAAAAAAGACATAAAAAAGTCAGAAAATAACAATATTCTGACCATGGAGCATATGACGGAGGTCGCGGAATACCTCGGTGAAATCAGTACAGCTGAACAGGAAAAGACAGACCCAAGCGTCAATGCGCAATCCTACTTTCTGATTGGTGGACAAATACTGGATCATAAACCGGCCGTTTATATGGTGTACCCACAGGGGAATTATATTTCGACTTCATCCGACACAACCTACCTGCAAATAGGTGAGAGCAAGTATGGCAAACCGATCCTAGACAGGATCCTGACGCCTGATGTCAGCCTGGAAACGGCCGCAATGTGCGCTCTGGTATCGATGGACTCCACCATCCGCAGTAACCTGTCCGTGGGTCCACCCATTGAACTGTCTATCTACCCACGAAACTCTTTAGCGCCTGGGAAACACTACCGTTTCGAAGAAGACAGCGAGTATCTTAGGCAGTTAAAGAAAAATTGGGACCAGTCACTCAAGGATTCATTTAAAAAGCTGCCACCGGTCGCCTGGAGTGCTACCTGGGACAAAGAGACTAAAGTAAGCGGGACATCCAATGAAGGCTCGACATAACGTGACGATTATTCTTCAGGAGTGAATCGGTGTGGCGATTCAGGTAGCGATTAGACATAACACTGCGTACGAATTCGACAGACCAGTCCCAATACACCCCCATGTCGTAAGACTTCGTCCTGGCCCCCATTGCCGAACACCCATTAAAACTTACTCGTTGACGGTAGAACCCCAGAATCATTTCGTTAACTGGCAACAGGACCCCTTTGGAAACCATCTCGCACGGTTTGTATTTCCCGAGAAGAGCCGATCACTCAAACTTCACGTCAAGCTCGTCGCCGAATTGGTCGCGATCAACCCGTTCGATTTCTTTCTGGAAGAATCGGTAGAAACTTTCCCTTTTAACTATGAGCCGATACTCAAAAGCGATTTGGCCCCCTACCTGAACATTAGCGAGCGTGGCAAGCAGTTGACACGCTGGATTAAAGGTATCAATCGCCAAAAAATGGCTCTCGTGCCTTTCCTGGTGGGGGTCAATCAGCATATTCAACAACACGTTGATTACGAACGCCGCATGGAAGAAGGAATCCAGTCCTGCGAGCAGACACTCACTCTAAAGCGAGGCTCGTGTCGCGACAGCGCCTGGCTATTAGTCCAAGTGCTGAGACACCTGGGGCTAGCAGCCCGTTTCGTATCTGGCTACCTGGTCCAGTTGAGCTCAGCTGACAAATCCCTCGATCGTTCCTATCAACCCGACCGTGACTTTACGGACCTTCATGCGTGGGCCGAGGTGTTCCTCCCCGGGGCCGGCTGGATTGGCCTTGACCAGACATCCGGCCTTTTTGTCGGCGAAGGGCATTTACCCTTAGCTTGCACGCCAGCACCAACAAGCGCGGCAGCCATCACGGGCGCAACCGGCATCTGTAAAACGACGCTGACTTTTTCAAATACAGTGGAACGAATTCTATAAAGCCCAAAGACCCAAAGAGCCTTCTGGGATCCAGCTCTAAGGGCAAAGAACCCAGCGCTAGGTAGCGTAGAGCGCAGAGCCTATTGTTAATCTGACCGGCATATTAGACAGCCGGTATCTTAGTAACGGCAGTGACCAAACGGCATCGTCATTTTCGATATCGCAGGGTCCTACAAAAGACGATCAATTAGGCACTCTAAGTCATCATAAAAAAACATTTAGACAAAAAAAACCGCACTCCAGGGAGCGCGGTCTCTTTAACACTTATAGCCTAAAACACCGATATTACATGCTGTAGCTCACACCAAGCTTAATCAACCGACCATAACCACTATGATTATAAGGGTCGTAGTTCAGGTCGTTTGCAACCTGAGGTGGATCCTCGTCAGTGAAGTTAAGGACTGATAGTGACAAGGTGACGTCATCAAACATATTGTTGATGTAGTGAACGTCATGTGTCAGGTGATCATCAATATTATCAAGCGCAGGCACCGGGCTATTGGCATCTTCCATGCCATCAATATAGCGCGCCGCGTAAGTTACACGGTGAGCCTGGTTGCTCCACTTGGCAATAAACGAAGCCTTAAGCTCAGGCTTTGGCTGAAAGGGCGTGCCTTCATTCAAACGGCCGACAAAATCGTCGCCTGGCGCAAGGGTAAATCCATCGCCGGTGACAAAATCGTCTGATTTGTACTCGAACGTATAGCTACCTTCAAGACCCAGCGTCAACTCACCACCAACCACGTCGTTAAAGCTGTAATTCGCCACAAAATCGATACCCGAGGTATCGATATCTGAGCCGTTGATGACAGACCGCGTAATTCTTTCCACACCGCCGACAGAAGTCCCAGTTGGGCTCAACCGTCCTCGCAGCAAGTCACATGCAGCTGATCCGACGCCGCTACCGCCATCGGCACAGCCATTGGAACCGTATGCCGCGACGATCTGGTTAGCATTTTCGAGCTGAAGTGGGTCCTCAAAATTGAACGACCAGTAGTCCAAAGAGGCGTAGAAATTTTCATTCTGGTAAATCGCCCCAAAGTTTGTTGTCACCGCTGTTTCTGGCTCAAGATCCGGGTTGCCAACAGTATCTCCGGCCTTGAACGCTAGTGCCGCGCCAATAAACTGCAGAGACGTGCTAGTACCGCTCAGGAAACTGCTAGGTGGACCACGGAAAGTGGTTGAAACAGATCCACGCAAACTAAATTCATCCGTCAGTGTCCAGCTAAACGCGACCTTCGGGTCGATGGTGTCGCCACCATTTTTTGATCCGTAGTCCTCGTATCTGACCGCTAACTGAACGTCAAGCGCTTCTGTAATGGGCAATGCCAATTCTGCAAATACGCCATAAACATCACGGTCTGTGTTTTCCTCGTCCGTTGCCGCCAGAAACGCCAACTGACCTGCGCCTGCCGCGCCACAATCGAGCGTCGCCGTATGGCCAAGCGTGACTGACATCGGATTATTAAAGGCACAAGGATTGATGGCACGGTTAGCAACATCTTTCACCGTGAAGTCGTACGTGTCTTTTCTATACTGGATACCTGCCGCCCAACCAACTGAACCGCCGCCAAGATCCCAACGACTATCACCGGACAAAATCGCTTCAAAAACAAGCGTTTCGTTATCAGTGGCTGAACCCGTTTCAGCCGTCAACCAGTTAATCAACTCGTTAGAATTAGCAACTGAAGCGTTGTACTGAGGGTTTGTTGCACCGGTAACCGGCGAGAAGGACAAGGCATTCGAGAACGGATTGTAATACTCGCAGGGTCCTACGCCCGCAGAGCCTGTGGCTGGATCACAGCCTGCACCGCCCAAACCGTCGAAGGCAAATGCCATTCGCTCAATATACATATCGCTACCACCGATATCCCTTTCGCGCTTCGACCAGCTAAAGCTTGTATCGAATGAGATACCACTGTCGGTTTCACCGACAAGACCGAAAGAAATTCTCTTGGTCTTGGTTTTACGGTATGAAGACTCTGGCTGACCATTTCGCCCAGCGATACCAAGCATTCTTGACCAACTGCTTGCGCCCTGAACAGAGGCTGGAATGCCTGCTACTTCGTTGAATAAACCTGGGTTTTGCGCTTTCAGGTCAATCAGTCCAGGGTGAGATGCCTCAATAAAGCGATCATTACCTAGCAGAGCCTGAGGAGGATAGGACGGGGATGTTTTCCACTCTGGCATGTCCATGTCATGGTACAAGGCTTCTGCGTGGAAACTGATCTTATCGCTGATATCGTAGTTGACTTCAGCGAACACTTTGTAGCTTTCCTGCTCTTCGACCAGGTTATCAAAGAACGTGTACTGGAAACGACAGAACCCACCGCTTGAGGTACCACCTAGTAGTTCACAACCTGGATCAGGGGTCGCGCCCCCAAGTAAGGTCCTTCCACCAAGACCGTTAGAGATGCCCGGGAAAAAAGTTCCTGGATTACCAATGCTACTCCAACCACCTGGGCCAGGATTTTCAGCGAAGGGACGTAAAGCCCAGTCACGATCGCGAATCCTGAGCTCTGAACGTTCTTCGTATTCTCCAGAGATTGCAAAATGAAGCGCACCGACGCGTCGGCCGAAAATTGCCGCAACGTTTGTATCGCCGTCAGAATCATCAAGGCCGGTAAAATTACCGCTCACTTCAAAGCCTTCAAAACTGTCACGCGTGATGAAGTTGACAACACCACCAATGGCATCTGAACCATAAAGCGCCGCTGCACCGTCCTTCAAGACCTCGACGCGACCGATTGCAATACTGGGAATTGCTGAAATATCGACACCAATTGTCTCGGTTGAAACGTGACGTTTGCTGTTAATCAGAACCAACGTCCTCGCTGGGCCCAAGCCACGAAGGTTAATAGCTGTCACCCCTTCTGCTGCCTGTCCGCCCCGAGTGTCAAACTGATTAGTTTCCCCAAGGTTGCCCGAGGTAACCCCAAGATTTCTCACCATCTCTATCAAAGACGGACTACCTACGTCTTCAAGGTCACTTCTGGTTAATACATCTACGGGTAATGCCGCATCTTCTGCTGTGCCTTTAATAAAGGAACCAGTGACAACGATTTCTTCCAGTGTCTCATCTTGTGCCAGGGCCGTTTGAGCCCCAAAACCAAAAATCGTCATCAAATACAAGACGGACCAAAGTGGCCCCTTCTTTCTGCAATGAATCATTTATTTCCCCCTAATTATTTGTTGGTGTCCCTCACGGAACCCTTTCTAACTAACACTAAGGAGGGCATTAATACTTGAACAGGCATAACACCTATTCTACTTCCCCCAAAGTGAGTGCGACAACCTAATGCCAGACACGCTCAGGGTCAATGGATAAAATCATTTTTTTCAGGAAATCTCGCAAGGAACTGAGTCAAAACCCACCATAAAACAAGCAGGGCTGACGGTTACGAGCTAGGAGGCTTAGTTTTATTGGACCTAGCGTATTAACCACCAATAATTTACATTATTGGCGAGATTGATCAAACGTCGCTTGGGAATCATAACCATGAATACTGATTTCCAGTGGTGATATTTCCTGAACACGAGGTCTGCCGCTCTTTGGCGAAAATACTATTACTACTGCCCGCGATCACCTTGAAGGCAGGACTATAATATCAACGCTTATTAAGAAACGGCGCTTTAGGTGCCAAATAAGCTTTAGGTGTCCGGACACCATTGTTGAGGCGCTGAATATTTACCCCGGTGCCCCGCAGGACTAATCGCCGGACACTTCTTCAAACAAAATATCCAACCCAAGATTCTTGGCAACCGCATCGAGTTGCTTGTCCAGACTTTCGATGTTGACCTCGCTAGGCACTGCAACGAGCGCATCCGCGATAAAGTTTAGCTCTCCACTCATCGATGCAGGACTCACCTCGGTTTCCATTTCAAGCACATTGATGCCATAGCCAACAAGTTGACTCGTGACGTCCTGTAATATGCCCGGACGATCAGGGCCGACAATATCCAGCTTCATTTTTTGCGTCGCCTTGACTGGGGAGGGCGCTCTTAATGGCCTAATGATACAAGTAAGCCCCGCTAAGCTCTGAAGATCCTGGTCCAGCGCTTCAAGACAATCAGGGTTAATGAGAATTCTAGCCGTTCCCGAAAAATATCCACCAAGCCCAGACATGCGGCTTTCCTGCCAGCTTCCACCATGCTTAGCAACGACGTCGGCAATCACTCTAACGATCCCTGGGCGGTCATCCCCGACAAAACTAACAATCAAACTCTCTGGCATATCACTCCAATAGCAGGCCTGTTTGTCCACACTATATTAAAAATTTTGGTTCATTTTACTTACGCTAAAGCCGTTGCGAAGGTCCGACAACCGGCGCACTCACGCTGCTATCTTAGCAACATGCCTTTCAATAACGGAACAACGAGACAACGAGACAAGTGCCGCACGCTCAAAACATCATTATCAGCATTTTCTCTGATGTGGAAAAAGGTTTACCCTAGGCACATCCGAAGCTCAAGCGATCTAAACTCATGGCAACAAATCGACGAATTCTTCTCTCCGAAATCCCAACAGGCAAACTTACCGAGGAACACTTTACCCAGGATGAAGTGGCACTAACCCCACCCGGTGAGGGTGAGGTGCTTGTCAGGACGCTCATCCTCTCGCAGGATGCTGCTAATCGCGCCTGGATGCAGGGGGCGACATATCGAAGCGCACTCAGTTCAGGGCAGGTCATGTCGAGCGGAGGTATCGCGGAGGTCGTTGAATCAAATCACGAACGTTTCAAGATTGGACAAATCGTGTCAGGTGACCTTGGCTGGCAGGAATATGCCGTATTGCCCGGGCACCTATTGGCAGAAGTGAAAGATCACGCCGGCCCGCTTAGCCACAATTTGTCCCTGCTCGGTGTCGCGGGATTAACGGCCTATCACGGCCTGCTTAATGTCCCAGGTATTCATGCGGGTGAAGTACTGCTCGTGTCTGCCGCAGGCGGTTCAGTCGGTTCGATCGTCGGCCAAATTGGCCGAATTAAGGGTGCAAAGGTTATTGGTATTGCTGGCGGGGCAGAAAAATGCCAATGGGTAGTCGATGAGCTAGGCTTTGATGCCTGCCTAGACTATCAGGACACCAGTGCGCCACTTCGACATCAGCTTACGGCCGTCGCGCCCGATGGCGTTGACGTTTACTTCGATAATACTGGCGGTGACATACTACAAACAGCCTTGTTTGCGATGAAGATGAAGGGACGGGTTTCCTGCTGCGGCGCCGTTTCAATGTACGACGGCAAGCCAAGTGCTGGCCCCTTTGGCATACCAGGGTTGCTCGTCACCAAGCGATTAAAAATGGAAGGCTTCATCGTTTCTGACTACCGGGATCTCGATAACGATGCTTACCATGACCTTTCCATGTGGGCAAAGCAGGGTGAATTGAAGGTGGTCGAAAACATTATCGACGGCCTTGAAAATGCACCCAGAGGCTTAATTGGTTTGTTAGCCGGCGAAAACCGAGGTAAACGCATGATCCGGGTTGCCGAACCCGAGCACTAGCACCCTCTTCTTTGGTAGCACGCTGTCAAAAATCGAGCCGTAAGCGCGTGCATCAGCGCCTGTTGATGCGCCGAGCTACCACTAGAAAAATCACTAAGATGAGCATTGATACAAGAATCACCAAGATTTGTCGGCCATATGATTCACGGAGCCCATTAATGCCGACCTGAGAAACCTGCTGGTAACCCACTGGAACTGGCAACACACCGTTCTCCAGCACGTACCGATCGTAAGCCAGCGACATGATCGCCATTCGTTCTGGCATTGCATCCGCTAGGTCTTTGGTTTCACCCGGGTCGGAAACGATATTATAAAGATGCCATAGGCCATCACCGACCGGGCCCCGATTTCTAACAATTTTGTGATCGCCGCGGAACAAGGCGGCGTTCCCGCCGACTTCGTAACCAATGGCTTCATCTTCAGCATAGACTCGACCTACCTCGCCCCTGACAATGGGCATCAGATCTCGACCGATCATCGGTTCAATGGGCCGTCCACCAAAACGTCCATCCGGGGCTTTGATACCAGCCAGAGAAAGAATCGTTGGTGTGATATCCGTCACGTGAGATAAGGCATGATTCAGTTCACCTTTATTCACGACTAATTGTCCTGAAATGATTAGTGGTACTCTCAGGCCACCCTCCCCGGCATAAAACTTGTAGAAAGCGAGCGGCGAAGCAGAAGCACTGGCAAAGCTCGGACTAATTGAATTGAAGCTACCTTTTAAACCCAGCGTTTCATATTCAGTTGTATAGCCTTGATTACCCACAAAAAACTGAGCGAGGGGGGCATTCGGATCAGACGCCCCACTGACCTCGGTGCCGTTGTCGGACGTAAAAACGAACAGCGTATTATCATACTGGCCCGTCGCTTTAAGATGATCAATTAAACGTCCAATGTGGAAATCCATGGCTTCTACCATCCCGCCATAGACCGCCATTCGTTTTGCTTCGTAACGCTTTCTGTCATCGGGAAGCGCTTCCCAACTCTTCGTCGTAGACATATCTACCATTTCGGTCCCTTCACCCACGACACCAAGCTCAACCGCTCTTGCCAACCGGTCTTGCCGGAGCTGTTCCCAACCGGCGTCATAAACGCCCATGTACCGGTCGATAAACGTCTGCGGCGCTTGGACGGGGATATGCACTGCCTGGAAAGGCACATAGGCAAAAAATGGCTTGCCATCGCCACTGTTGGAATCAATGAATTCGATGGTCTTATCGATCAGGAACCGGGATGAATAAAAATCTTCTGGCAGCTCTATTGCTTCCCCATCCGCGAACCAGTTGGCCTTTTTATAAATCGGAAGATAAGGTTTTTGCTCCCAGTTATCGGCGCCAGTATCGGCCATCGCCACCGTTCTTTCGAAACCCCGGCGGCTCGGTAACTGGTGTCGCTTTTTCCCAAGATGCCATTTACCCGACATATACGTATGGTATCCCGCGCCTTCCAGCAGACTCGCGACCGTGACGACGTTGTTACCAAGCACCCCCTGGTAGCCATCAAAGTGGCTTTGTTCCGGAGGGATCGCCTCAGGGATGCTAGCGACGCCCGCCCGATGGCTGTCCACGCCCGTTAGCAACATGGCTCTGGCGGGAGCGCAACTTGCCGCCGTATGATAGTTGGTAAACCGGACACCTTCGTTTGCTAAGGCCGCCAGAGATGGGGTACTTATTTCACTCCCATAAGGCGCTATATCCGAGAAACCCAGGTCATCGGCCAGGATAAGGACAATATTTGGCTGTTGAGCAGCGCTGGCTGTCATTGCGCCTATACTCAGGAAAAGAATGGTCAGGACAAAAATGCGCTGGACAAAAAAAGCCGGCCGCATCAAAGCCGAAGATTTTAGGAATCTAGTGGAGGTTCGTTTCACGCGCGAGGTTTCCCACAAAGACGAATGGTTGACACCCATAATAGCGTCGTCACGATAACCTCCACCGCGATCATGCTCCCTGCAAACGCAGCGCCATGCACCAGCCAGGCAACGATACGCAAGGTAGCCGCGAGACCCAGGAGCATCATGGGTGGATAGAACCAGACTCGATTAAGTGTCGTCACCCCAACCAGGATCAACAAACCCATTGTCAGAAAAAATGCTCCCAGATCTCCGATTTGGCTACTGCGACCAACGCCCTCAAGCAGCGGCATGCCAACGCCGGCTGCCGCTGTAACCGGGTCAATAACCCAGCCGACACCGATGACGACAAATAGAATACCCGGCAGGGCTGCTGCGACTCTTAAGATTTTGTTGATCACTGACCTCTCCTATTAATTTTAAACTACCCTATCAGGCAGGATTCCTGAAACCTGACTTCGCCCATGCCGCTGACCCATAACTTCCCAACCGACCTAATTTTGCATCAATAGCGGGATAGTCAGGCATTATTAGCGCTAGAAATGGTAACCGCCTTCCAGATACGGCACAGCAACAAAGTTAGGCCTAATCTCCCAGAGACTACTACCCAGTATATTATGTCCAATCACCTAATGCCTATCATTAAACATGATGCAGCTCGTTAGATATTTTCGTACACTCCAGTGTCCGCATTATATTTTAGATTGGCAGCGTTGACTTACTATGAAAAAAACCCTCCGTCATGACTGTCAGCGGGCTTTTAGCCGCAACGATCGCCTGGCATTATCGAATGGAGATTCTTTTATCGGCGGCGCCAAAGGTCTGCAATAGACTGAATCGGATTATAGAGAACGTACTGACGAGGATGTGTCGCCGATGAAAAAGCTGGCAATGCCAAAATCCGAAATCACTATCGCTGAAGTGCTACTCTCCCTAAACAATGCAGAACAAGCTGATCCACTGTGGCCCAGCTTCCTGGACTCGCCCCAACTGATTGATAAGCATGGCGGCCAGGAATACAAAGACGGTGATGAATACATCTACTGGCCAAACTAGAAAAAGGACATCTTTTGACACAACCCACTCCTCTCGACTCCGTCAGTACACTTTACGGTGCGCCATTATCACTCTACACAGGACGAGCCAGAAGTTACCTCATCAAAGCCGGCATCCCTTATCGGGAAACGATGCCTATCACTGAACACTACCTAACGAATGTCTCGCCGTTGGCTGGTGGCAGGCAAAGCATGCCTACACTGGAATTGCCGGATGGTGGTGTTATCCGAGATGGGGTGGCTATTATCGATCACTTCGAAAAACATCGCAGTCACGAGTTTTCACCGACAACACCAAAACAAAGAATCGTCAGCAGGCTGTTCGATGTTGTCGGCGCTGAGGGCTTACTTCGACCCGCTATGCACTACCGATGGGATTTTCCGGAACAAAATCTAGCGTTTTTGCAATATCATTTCCAGGCAGCCATGCCCCGAGGGCCAGGCCGCAAGGAGAGAGCAGACAAAGCGATGGACCGAATGCGCAGCGCAGGAAAGGCCTTCGGCGCTGTGCCTGAAACTTTTGAAACCATCGAAACACATTACATCGAGTTTCTAAATATTCTTGATAGCCATTTTTTGGATCAGCCCTATTTGCTAGGAGGGAAGCCATCCGTCGCCGACTTCGGAATGCTCGCACCTTTGCACGCACACCTAGGTCGTGATCCTGGCCCGCTTTCGCTGATGCAAGCGCATGCAATCCGCGTCTTCAGATGGGTGGAACGAATGAACCGACCCGAGCTCGACGTTGGCGAATTCGAGATTCAGAATGGTCAGTATCTTGCCGCTGACGAAATCCCTGACTCTCTGGTTGATGTCTTAAAGCATATCGCCATAGATTTCGTTCCCGAAACTCAGGCTGCTGCAGCCTGCATTAACGATTGGATCAGTCAGCAGGACGATTTGGAACCGGGGACAGCCTGTCCCCGCGGCGTTGGAATGGCTAACTTTCAGCTAAGGGGCGTTACCATAAACGCACTAGCACAGCCTTTCAGGTTCTATTTGTTAAAGCGGGTCCAGGACGAATTTGAATCATTGGACAAACAACAGCAAGAAGACGTCACATCACTTCTCGACGCCTGTGACATGACTGGCCTGCTAAAAACGACACTGTCACGGGAAATCGGAAGACTAAACAATCTTGAGGTCTGGCTGTAAATCATCAAACACCGGCAGCGAAACATTTTACCGCTACCTGAAACAGCGTTAGGCAGGAATACGATCCAGTATGGTTTCAAACTGCAGGTTCTCCGCCTTATCGAAAGTTTTGTCGAGCCAGGCCTGCATCATTTGAGGTCCACGATCGGAACCCAGATCGAGCTGCCCCGTGTGAGCAGCGGGTATTATCCGATGCAGCGTTGCTAGAATGCCCATCTCATACTGCCATCTAAGCCTTGCTGACGAAATGTTCACACCCGTGTGACTCAGCGCCACTCGATAGTGTTTGATCAACTCGTTAATCTTTTCCTCACCTGTATTGACAGGTAGTGCAGCACTGAGAAAGTACGCAAGGTCCATCCCCGCGGGCCCGTTTGACATTGTCTGCCAATCAAACAGCACTATTTCACCTTTCGAATCATCAAAGCAGATATTATCCAGGCGAAAATCCCCATGGAGTAATGTCGAGGACTCCTCTCCCAGTTTTACTGTCAGCGCTTCCCCATTGACCTTTAACCATTCAACCAACTGAATCTGACGTTTCGACAATCTACCTTTATTTGCCGACCTGAACTTGCCAGCAGTTTGCAAAAACATCATTTGAATAATCTTGCTGGTAGCTGCCACCGGTGCAATCCAACTCATACCCGCAAGCTCTTCGCCCCCCCAAAACTGACCATGAAGCTTTGCCATGGCAGTCAGGACATGCTTTGAATCTTCTTCAGAGCAACCAACCGCCTGATCTCCCAACCTGTAGCCGCTAAGGTCTTCAATCAGCAACGCATAGCGCCTAGGCGCAAAGCTGATGATCCAACCGGCAATGATAGACAAAATGGCAATCAACCACATGGGTAGCTTATTGAGACCAGCCAGCCTCTCGAGAACCATGTCCGGGTCATCAGCGACATCGAGTGCACTGTAGTAGTGGCTAGGAGTTCGGATACTAATAGTGGATTCGAGGTCCCTATAGAACCTAATTTCTTTTTCATACAGGCCCATGGTTTGACCCAACGTACGGTTTTTCAATGCCGTTGGGATTTTAAGCACCATGGAGTTTGGTGCACTACTGGCTGGGTCGGAATATTCCAATTTGAATATGGCCACCTCGCCGTTAAACCCAGCTTCTTGGCCGATAACGTTATGTGTAAAACTCACCACCTTTTCATCGTCAATAATGCCGCTCTCACGTAACGTGGTCGTAAACCAATCCACCGTGATATCTTTCAGACTAAAGGGTACTTTTGGCTGTGTAATCATATTAAGTCCAGTATCCGATCCCGTTAGTGTAGGCTTATGGAGAACCCACCCATTACTTTCTGTTCAACGCTACGAGGTAAAAGGCCACCCGGTTTCAACAGATGAACTTCCGTTATACAAAATTTTGGCAGACACAGGAAGTGACCTCGCTGAATCGCCTGCCGTCTCATAGCCCATTGCACAGTTGGCGGGATGAGCAATCGGCACTGCAAAACGGGGAAAACACGAGCGAACTGAACCTGGACGGTATCTGGCAGTTCCGGCTATTTGATGACCCTCTGGTGGTCCCTGACTCTTGGCCAACAGAACTCATTGATTCTTCAGACATCCAGGTACCCGGTAACTGGCAGACGCAAGGGTTCGACAAACCCATCTACACCAACGTCAAATTTCCCTTCACGGTGGACCCTCCCCGCGTCCCCGAGGCCAATCCAACAGGCTGTTACCTGACGAGCTTTGATTTACCGGGACACCGCAATCCCAATGAACAGACCCGCATCTGCTTCGATGGTGTTGATAGCGCTTTTTATCTCTGGTGTAACGACCAGTTTGTCGGCTACTCACAAGACAGTAGGCTCGCCGCAGAGTTTGACCTGTCTACTTACCTTCAGTCAGGGAAAAACACTATTGCCGTCATGGTTCTTCGACTGTGCGACGGTAGCTACCTCGAAGATCAGGACATGTGGAACCTTTCAGGAATATTTCGCTCGGTCAGACTGCTTCGAAAACCCAGCCAAAGAATAATTGATGTAAAGCTGGGTGCCACGCTTGACGAAAATAACGAGCATGGATTACTAGCTACTAAAGTCATGACCCAGAACGCAAGCGGGTGCGAAATTCGCGTCAAAATATTCAATTCATCCAACGAACTGGTTAAGGAGACGACGCTGGGCCTGGGTACAGACATCGTTGATGAAATGGGTCGCTACCGGGACCGGCTGAACACTGTTCTTAACGTACCATCCCCTGACCACTGGAGTGCAGAGGCACCCAATTTATATCACGTTCTGGTGCTATTGCTTGACAAAGACGGCGCCTCTGTCGAGATCGAAGGCTATCAAGTAGGGTTTAGGAAAATCGAGATCACTGACGGCCAACTCTGCCTGAATGGCAAACCATTGATGATCCGCGGTGTAAACAAACATGAGCATGATCCAAAAACGGGTCACACGGAAAGTATAGAACTGGTCGAAAGGGATCTGCGTCTTATGAAGCAGCATAACTTCAACGCTGTTCGTTGTTCCCACTATCCACATCAGCCAGGCTTTTACGCTTTATGTGACAGGCTTGGGCTTTACGTTGTTGATGAAGCAAATATAGAAACCCATGGGCTCAGCCCAATGAACCGCTTGTCAGATGACCCTGAGTGGGCGGGCGCGTTCCTGGAAAGGGTCACGCGTATGGTTAACCGGGACTTCAATCACCCATGCATCATCATCTGGTCTCTGGGAAATGAGTCCGGTTATGGCCGAAATCACGACGCCATGTACCGGTGGGTGAAGAAAACGGATCCAGGACGGCCGATACAATACGAGGGTGGCGGATCGGACACCGATGCGACAGATATTATTTGCCCGATGTACGCGAGAACCGATAGCGATATGAAAACGCCGTTTGAGCATCCCAAGTACGGCATCATAAAGTGGTCGAAACAGCCCAATGAAGACCGGCCCATCATACTTTGTGAGTATGCGCACGCGATGGGTAACAGCTTGGGTAATTTCAGCGACTACTGGGATGCGTTTCGGGCTTACCCAAGGCTACAGGGCGGCTTTATCTGGGACTGGGCAGATCAAGGCCTGGAATCGAGAACTGCAAATGGGCAGAAATTCTGGGCGTACGGTGGGGATTTTGGCGACGAAATCAATGATCGCCAGTTCTGTATTAATGGCTTGGTTTTCCCAGACAGGTCTAGTCATCCAGCTCTACTGGAAGCAAAGCGAATGCAACAACCTTTTCAGTTTTCAATTTTGCGTGACCCGCTTCTCATCCTTTCGATCACGAGTGAGCACCTTTTCCGGACCACCGATAACGAACAATTGTGCTGGCGGTTGTGGGCCGGGGATTCAACGCTTGCCGCTGGAGATACCAACTTGGTGCTGGATGCTGGCGCTTCGGTTCAGCTTACCCTGTGCGCGCCAGCCTATGACAACCCAAACATCATTTATCTGGATGTCTGGGTTCAGCAAAAGGCGGACAATCATTTCGCCGACCAGCACCACGAGATCGCACATCAGCAGTTCGTCGTCAAAGAACGTTCAGAGAAACCTTCCAGCGCCGGTACCAAAAAAAATACAACAACCACAAAGATTGACAATGAAGCAGGTGAGTACAGGGTACAGTGTGGCCCTTCGACCTTCGCTATTAGTAAAAATAGCGGACAATTAACCAACTGGTCGCTCGAGGGAACAGAGCAGCTTCAATCACCCATCAGTGACAGCTTCACGAGAGCACCTCTTGACAACGATATAGGCAGTAGCCAGGTCGATCACCCCTCTGCCGATTCCTGGCTGTCGAAATGGCAGTCAACGGGATTATTCAATTGGGAGCATCGTTGTCTGGGCCTCGCATTGGATGAGCCCTGCAAGCTACTCACTGCACGACATGGATACTTTCACAACGACCAATTAATGGTGAATACTACTTGGCAGTATGTGTTTAGCATGGACGGCACGGTGACGATCACTATCAGTGTTGAAGTCAGCGAGTCTGCGCCACCGCTTCCCAGAGTAGGCGCCCTGCTTCACCTACTTAACGACCCGGGCCATATATCCTGGTTTGGCCGAGGACCTCATGAAAACTATCCTGACCGAAAGCATAGTGCAGTTTTTGGCAAATGGACTCAATCGACGCCAGAAATGCACACCCCCTATTTATTCCCCTCGGAAAACGGCCTCAGATGCGACGTCAGCGAGGCAATAATTGGCCCCATAATGATAGGGGGGAAGTTTTCGTTCGGGGTAAGCCAATACAGTGTCAAACAATTAATGGGCGCTCAGCACGAGCACGAATTGATTCCCGAGGGAGGGCTGTTCCTCCATATAGATGGGTTTCATATGGGCGTCGGTGGTGACGATTCATGGACCCCCAGCACTAAGCCCAGATACCAACTTACCGCATCAACCTATTGTTGGGGTTTCTCCCTAAGCGCCGAAAATTAGTCTAGCGCTGAACCGGATAGCCTGGGATCCGTTGAAACTGATATTTTTTATGAGCGCAACACCACGAACGTTGCACAGGCCGGCAACGCAGCTCACACTTCTTGTCCACCAATATATCTAAGGGACAAAGCAAGTAGGGTATAGTACGGATTCCTCCCTTAAAATAAGGTTCGTTATGAAATATTTATTGGTATTTACGGCGTTTCTCATGCTCACTGCCTGTGAAAACGACAACGAAATGGAGAATGCAGTAGAAAGCACCAGCAGTGCAATGGAAAACAGCGGTGAAGCCGTCTCTGACGCCACGAATGAAGAAGCACCAGCAGCAATAGATGAAGTAATGGATGAAGTAGTGGCTGAAGTAGTAGCTGAAGCAATGGATGCAGGCGATGCCGCGATGACCGATATGACAGAAACGATGGACAGCGTGATGGATGATGCTATCGGAACCGCCGCCGAGCTTGAAGACGCAGCGATGGGATCAGATGAGGGCGCAAACATGGAGATGGAACAAGCCAAGAAATCGCCGAGCGAATAGCCCGCGGGAATAGTCCACGGGAATAGTCCGTGGGAATCGCCCGTGGGAATGATCCGTGGGAATAGTCCGTGGGAATAGTCCGTAGGGGCACTGAGTCTATTTCACCTCAGTGCCCCGGCACTGAGTCTATTTCACCTCAGTGCCCCGTTTTGTCTGACTTCAACGATTTAAATCCACTAACAAACAGAGTAACCACCCAACGCGCCTTACCTGTTGCAGAAGGCGCTATTTCTGACATTAAACGGGTTATGCCGCCCGAACCAACACGGCCTCAACTGCGCTCATTTCTTTTTATTATCCTGCACTTCTAGCTAACGGGTTGCAGCACAGGGTAAAAACCAAACAGCGCTAGGGAAAACCATAGACTCACCTAACTACTTTGGACGCTGGCTAAAACTCAACCGATGGATGATTAAACAGAACTAACACGCCTGGCAGCAACTACGGACCCATACCAGATGAAAACTCGCGACCAGAACCCCTTACCTAAATCACCTAAGACCAAACCGTGGGGCGCTTTCCTTTACCGGGACTACCGCTTCCTTTGGGTCACGTTGATCGCAAGCTCAATTGTGGTCTGGATGAGAATCCTGGGGACAGCACAGTGGTTGCTAGATGAAACAGGCTCGGCCTATATGGTCGGCTTGATTGGCGTGGTACAGCTTGTCGTTCAGGTGCCGGTAACACTGTGGGCGGGCACCCTTGCAGATCGGGTCGATAGAAAAAGACTCATGAGCTTTGCCCACGCCGCCACTTCTATAGCGCTTTTAACCCTTGGGTTCCTTAACTGGCAGGGCCTGTTAACACCCGCACTCATCTACACCGGTATCGCTATTACCGCGGCCACACACATGCTCGCCAGTCCAGCGAGATCTGCCCTGGTGCCAATCATTATCCCGGAACGGGCGCTGATGTTGGCGGCTTCAACGGATACCGCATCAAGCAATGCCGCGGCTATCGCAGGGCCCCTGATTTTTGCCTTCATCGCTGTCACCCAAGACCTTACCGCCGTTTTTTTCCTCGCGGGTTCGATCTCTCTGGTATCCAGCATGCTGCCACAACTTATCCGCGCAAACGGAATGGCGACTGGCCATGAGCACAAAAAAGGAGAGAAACCGTCGCAGATCCAGCAAACCAAGGACGGATTCAGCTTCGTTTCAAAACACCCGATTTTACCGGGACTGTTTCTGCTGGATGGCGGGATCACCACCGCGTCTTTTTATCGCGAGATTCTTCCGGTACTGGCATTAGGGTTATTCGCAGGCGGCGCAAGCGCAACGGGTTTCCTGGGCGCAGCGAATTCAGCTGGCGCGATCTTCGGTTCATTTATCGCGTTAATGCTGGTCGGCTTCCGCGCAAAAGGAATGCTGGTTCTTTACGCATCCTTTGCCTACGGCTTTTTCCTGTTTGGATTCGGTACAGCAACAACCTTGTGGTTTGGCGTGCTAATGATCGCATTGCTCGGTGCCGCAGATGCTGTCACTGTCGCCGTGCGCCAGACCACCGTCATGTTAACGACGCCAGACCACATGCGTGGCCGCGCGTTTGCACTAATGATTCTTGCTGCTCAGACGGCAAATAATGTCGGCACCATATGGGTAGGCACCTGGGCAGGATTGATCGGTGCGTCCAACACAATGGTGATGGGCGGCGTAATCTCTATTGTGGCTACCGCGCTAATTTGGTGGTTCTGGAAACCCATTCGAGAATTCAGGTCCAAGGATTCTAAGGAACCCTCATCGTCATGAACCCGGACATAGATATTGAACTGAACGCAGCATCCCTATCCCAGGCCATCGAGTTTTCGCGAACAAATCATTCTGCCCAGCTTGTCGTAATGCAGGCTGGGGCTACGATCGTGGACACGTCGTTCGACCCCTCGCCGGTTGACGTTTTTGCTGTACAAAAAGGCATCTTGTCAATTCTTATCGGTATTGCTGAAGAAAAGTACCTTTTAGAACCCTGCGATGCTATCAACCATCATCTGGCACCAGAATGGACAAATCTTTCGCCCTGGACTGAAGCGAGCCTGACAATTGAAACATTGTTGGCAATGACAACCGGGATGGATGACGAACTTAATGAACTGGGCATCGTTGGAGAATCCTGGCGATACAACAATACTGCGTACAATTCGCTGAAAAAAATTCTGTCCATGCACACCGGTATGACATTGAATGAACTCAGCGCAGAGTGGTTGTTTGGGCCCCTGGACATGAACGAAACCAGGTGGGTAGGTCGCGCCCAACTGTTGCCCGATGGCACGCCGATGACCGGGCTTACGTCAACAGCAGCTGATCTCGCAAAATTAGGCCAACTCGTCTTAAACAACGGCGAGCACAACGGCAACAACATTGTGCCCAGTCACTACCTAAAGCAGATGACAGCGCCAGGATCTAAAGAAAACCCTGCCTGGGGCTACTGTTGGTGGAATAATAATCAGGCCCACCATAGACGACCATTTAGTGAACACGAAATTATAGAGGGAGCGATTCTGCCGCAGGTGCCGGCTGATCTTGTCGCAACTCGCGGCCTGCTCGAAAATGGCCTGTATATTGTTCCCAGCCTCAAGCTTGTCGTCGCACGGACCGCGCTGCCCCGCGCCTCAAAAGACCGCCGCGAAAGGTTCGAGCAACCCTTCTGGGAGTTGCTATTAAACACTCAAGAAAACTGACGGGTGAGTTGGTGGATCATAAAAAGGCAACTGGCTTTAGCCAATGCTGGAGATTATCTCATGCAGGGTCTCTATAGGGAGTTTAGGAGTTCGGTCAAAATACAACAAACCGTTCACCTCCTGCTGGACATCCGTTAACTGAGTCCAGACAAACCCCTGAAGCTTTGGCGCAGCGCGAATCATTTTTGCTATTTCTTGAATGGCTTCCTGCAGCAGGACTTCAGTTTCTGGCAAGTCGCCATAGCTAAAATCAGACTCACTGAATCGACCATAACCCACACCTCCACATTCAGTGAGTAATATAGGCAGCCCTTCAACATTCGCACCCGGCAGCGCGCCAACCCGTGATCCCATTCCATTGCCTTCAGCCACCGATGATTGCGGACTTTTTATTAGCTCATTTAAACGTTGATTAAGACTTTTCCCTTCGAAATAAAGATGAAGGGTCCAGAGGTCACCCGAGGAAAACTCCCAGCCATCGTTACCGACCACAGGCCTGCTCGCATCCATCGCGCGCGTAATGCCGACTACCCCGTCAACAAAGGCTCGCTGCTGGGGCCTGGACGACTGGTGCCACACTCCCCAGGATTCATTAAACGGCACCCAGGCTATGACGCAGGGGTGGGCCCTGTCCCGTTTAACAAGATCTGTCCATTCAGAGACCAAGGTCTGCACCAGCTCAGTTGAGAATATCTTACCTGAGGGCATCTCTGCCCAGACAAGCAACCCGAGCTTGTCTGCCCAGTAAAGGTAACGTGGGTCTTCTGCTTTTTGGTGCTTACGTGCGCAGTTGAATCCCATCTGTAAGGTCAGCTCTACATCGCGACGGAGATCAGCATCGCTTAGTGCTGTGTACCAACCGCCCGGGAAGTAACCTTGGTCGAGAATGCCCCGAAGAAATAATTTCTCGCCGTTAAGAAGCAGAAACCCATCACGCACCTCGACCTCTCTCAGTCCTATATAGCTAGTGGCTTCATCAACACTGCCGGTCCGGATGTCTAAAAGAGTGAGTTTCACATCGTAAAGAATTGGCGAATCAGGCGACCAAAGCAAAGGCTCGTCCAATTGAAATGACACGCGGGCTTCTGAACGCAAACCTGTATTCACCTGCTTCCGGTCTACCAAGACACCCGCAAGTAGCAATTCAACGGTCAACTCACCTTCCACCTGCTTCGAGAACAACGCTGTGAGTACCAGCTCTCCAGAGTCCACTCCAAAAACCGACAGGGTACTTTCGATTGAAACCGGCGGAAGACTCTCAAGCCAGACCGTTTGCCAGATCCCAGTAACACTATCGTAGTCTATCGGCCATCGAGTGGTACCAGCTTGCTTTCCCCTTGGCTGAGTCCACGACAAAGAATCTTCAACTCGCACCACAATCGTATTGGTACCTGATCCTACAACATGATCAATGTCGAACGCGAAGGGGGCGTAACCACCCCGGTGCTGCCCTACTTCCTGTCCATTCACAAAAACACGGGTCCAGTGATCACAAGCACCAAACCGCAGACACACTCTCTTGTCCCAGGCCAGCGGCAGGTCAAAATCCCGCTGGTACCAGACAACCGACGCTGGCTGAATGTTATGTATGGTAGACGCTTCGGATTCCACAGGAAAAGGAACCTGGATGGTCGCCGCGCCTTTTGGAAGCCCCGCCTTAAACCAGCCCTCAATCAATCCAACGTCACCGGCATCTTCAACAAAACACCAGCTACCATTCAGGTTTTTCCAATCGGGTCGCACAAGGAGAGGTCGCGGATACTCTGGCCGTGGTGTTAACATTTTCCTGACTCGCAAAGGGCTGAGCTGAAGCTTTAGTTTAACGAATAACACTTCAAAAAATATTACCCGATTGATGATCCATCAAAACCTACCAGGTAAAACCCGCTTTTGGTATTCGGCTGGAGGTAGCTCTAAAGCTGGCGCCAGGCCTACACGGCCAATGCGCAGGATCTAAGTGTGCCAACAGCCCGCGCCCTCATCAGGCAGCAGGGCGCAAACAAACTACTAATAGACAACAGTTCGGTTCACGAGAACTTGATTTTTAAGAACTTGATCTTCAAGAACAGGGCTTACAAGAACCTGGTTTTTAAGCACCTGGTTTTTAAGCACCTGGTTTTCAAAAAATTCGCCCGTAAATGAAGGCTTATGGACGGGTCATTAAATCAGCCCTGGTCGCGCTCGATGATCTGCGACCAACAACAAGTGAGCGCTGATAGATGAGCCCCTAGAACAAACCGAATGCCGCCATTAGCATAACCTTCAAGACTCTGTCAGCTTGACGCCGTGGCATTTTCAGATCCATCGAAGCTAACGAGTTGCGTAGATTACATGAACACCTTGAACGATGAGTTTAAGTCCAATCGCCTAAACACAGCCTTGCAGCCGAACGCTCTTCACAAAGTTCCTTAATATTGGTCTCCATCGACCAAGTTCAAGTACACTGCATGCATATTCGAAAATTAATGACGAGGCATGATGATGGATTTTAATATTCCCGGCGATGACAATGAACTGCGGGCGGCACTAAATGATGTCAACTTACCAACGCTTTTAGTGGTTATGGCCCAGTTCTCCGACGATGGTCGCTGGTTATCAGATCGATTCCGGCCAGAACCTATCCAGGTGCCTGACGGAAGTATTTTCCCCGATGATACTGGCAACTACAGCAGCGAAATAGCGACAGAAATCAGGGCTGGAGCCTTTGAGCTCATCAGGACCTTGCGTGATGCAGGGGGAACAATGCCACCGACACCTGACGTCAAAAAAATGCGCCAGCTGATGGAGTTCTCCACCGCTGAACCATTGGAAGACGAATTTTGCGCAATGCTGCTGGAAGAAACCAATTTCGTAAACCGAGACAATACTTGGAAACCTAAACTGGAAAAGCTGACCCGTGGCGCGGCTGGCGAAAACTTCAGCGTCATTGTGGTTGGGGCAGGTATGTCCGGGATATGCACTGGAATCAAACTTAGTGAAGCAGGTATCGACTATACCATCCTGGAAAAAAATGCAGCGGTTGGCGGCACCTGGTACGAAAACTCTTACCCGGACTGTGGTGTGGATACACCAAACCATTTTTATTCCTATTCATTCGAACGCAACGCCAACTGGTCTGGATATTTTTCCAAACGTGACGAACTGCACGGTTACTTTGAGCGCTGTACAGACCAGTTCGGTATTCGAGATAACATCCAACTAAATTCGGACGTCCAAAAAATGCAGTTTGATGCAGGATCCCAGACCTGGCGTGTGACAGTGAATCGGCAAGATGGGTCGACCGATACTCTGACTGCAAATGCTGTCATCAGCGCAGTAGGACAGCTTAATCGGCCCGTCATTCCTGCTTTCGATGGCCTGGAAACATTCGAGGGCGAGAGCTTCCACTCGGCTCGCTGGCAACATGATGTATCCCTGAAAGGAAAGCGGGTCGCGGTCATAGGAACAGGATGCAGCGCCGTCCAGTTAGTACCCAAAACAGCCGAGATGGCTTCCCACCTAACTGTTTTCCAACGATCGCCTCACTGGATTTCACCGAACAAGGACTACTATCGCGCGGTTGAAACAGGTCTGAAGTGGGCCCTTAACCATATTCCGCTTTACGCTGAGTTTCATCGAGCTCGCATGATTTTCGGCTTCATGGACCGTAGCTGGCCAGCAGTGCCTAGCGACCCTGCCTGGGACCACAAAGATCGAGCAATGAGTGAGGTCAACGATATGTTACGGGAATCATTGACCGAATATATCAGCGAGCAACTCGGCGACCAACAGGAACTGATGAAAAAATGTGTCCCTGAGTTTCCGGTTTTCGGGAAACGGCTAATCATCGACAACAACTGGTACCAGCATATGACGCGCGAGGACGTTAGTCTCGTCGACGAACCCATCGCCCGATTTCACCCGAAGGGTATCGAAACCGCCGATGGAGAGGTCCATGAGTTCGACGTGATCGTTTTTGCTACTGGATTTAACAGCAACAGATTCCTATGGCCGATGGATGTGGTCGGCAAATCCAACGTCAGCTTAGATGACCGATGGGGAGAATACCCCCAGGCATACAAGGGGATGCTTGTTCCTGACTATCCAAATTTATTTTGCCTTTATGGTCCGAACACTAATATCGTGCATGGCGGCAGCATTATCTATAACACTGAATGCCAGGTTCACTACGTTATGCAGTGTCTGGGGCTTATGTTGGAGCAACGGGGAAAACTACTTGAAATCCCCCAGGAAGCAACCGACGAATACAATGAGGAAGTTCAGAAGCTCAGCAAGAATCTTGCCTGGGGTCACCCTGGCGTTGAGAGTTGGTATAAGAACTCAGATGGGAAGGTGGTCAACAATTCACCGTTCAGCAACCTGGAATACTGGTCCCGCACCCATGACGCTGAACCCGACACCTATCGGATGGATTAAACCCCGGGGCTTCTGATTAGGGCTTCTGTTATGGCTCCGTCATGACAGAAGATCTGAACAGGACATGGATTCAAGCGCGGTGAATGCTCGTTCGAGCATGGTGGTTCCAAGCTTCACGCCGCGTTCGTTACCCTGATCAAGGGTGCCGCAAATTGCAATGGGAGTAATCATGGTAACCAGCATATTGTACCGGTACTGCTCGATGCATTCTTCAAAACTATATCCCTCAACCCCCCTGTCTTTGAGTATGTCGTGATAATATTTTAACGCCTGCTGCTCGGATTCACCCCGAAGCGCCGCGTCGCACCCACCAGCGCTGAAATAAGCAATGTCATGCGTGCCGTTTCCGCCCATCGTGTTTTGCCAGTCGAAGGCAATAATATCGGGATCATCCGGCGACCCAGTCAGAAAGACGTTATCAACCCGATAGTCTCCATGAATAATTGTCGGCTCGCCGCCCATCGCATGCAGGAAAAGATCAATATATTGATCACCTATTTTGCGAACGATATCCGCACGGTCACCACTAAAGTATTCCGGAAACCTTTCTATTGTTGGCTCAATGCCAGGTCGAAGTATTCTGTCGCGCCTGAACAGAATCGTTTTCATGTCTACCTGGTAATTCAGCCAGTCAAATTCAGCAGCTCGGCCCCAAAAAGTTGCATGAAGCTCCGCCGCTCGCCTAAAGGCAACCAAACGCTCATTTTCAGTACAACCCTGCAACTGGTCACCGGCTTTCTCGTCCCCGAGGTCTTCCAATACCAACAGAAAATCCTGAGTAACCGGATCAACAGATGCATATAAGCAACGTGGAATCCTGATCGGTGTTTCCTGCGCGAGGTGAAGATAGAAGTTGATCTCGTTTTTGTAAAAGTTAAGTCCTTTAGACAGCGCGCTGTTTTCGGTGCGGGCAACACACTTTACGATCACCGTTTCTTTCCGACCGGACTCAAGCGTCAGGTGACCTCGCGCAATCGAGGACATCAACCCAACCCCTTCTCCGAGCCCATGGATTTCAACATCTGTTATTTTTTCAGGATAGACGCGCCCGATAGTTTCATTTGCTATCCGCGCGGTAAATTCTTCGTAACGTTCAATGACTAAGGACATATCTCTACCTATAAAAATAGTTAACAAACCTTAACTCTCGTCAGCAGATTTTCTGCCCGTCTTCTGCCCGTCTACAACATCGCTGGCATTTCGACGTAATGAAATAACGCGCCAGCAATAATGAAGCCAGCGCTCTACTGGACTATTTTGTACTTCATTTAATAATTAATTCTATCTACACCCCTTCCACTTCCACTTCTACTTCCACTTACTCTTCTACTTCTACTTTCACTTTCACTTTCACTTTCACTTTCACTTTCACTTTCACTTACTCTCAACCATCTAAACGCTAGGATCAACCTCTAAGGTGGTTTCACCTTGGCAAAACCGTCCATCCTCTGTTTAATGGGAGGCGGAGGTGAACTATCAACGATTATGACTACATTATTGTAGGGGCAGGTTCTGCTGGCTGTGTATTGGCTAACCGACTCTCTGAAAACCCAAACAGCCGGGTACTTGTGTTGGAAGCAGGCGGTAACGACTGGCATCCTTACGTGGGAATGCCCAAGGGCATCGCAAAACTGGTCCAGCACCCCCGCTTCACCTGGAAGTTCCCCATCAAGCAAACTAAAAAACCAGGTCTTCCTGCCACCGAGGTCTGGATTCGAGGTAAAGCTTTGGGTGGCTCCAGTTCGATCAACGGAATGATCTATTCTCGCGGGCATCCACAAGACTATGAAGAATGGAACACCCTAGGCGGACCGGGTTGGGGCTGGGAAAATATCAGGAACGCTTACCGCCAGATCGAGTCTCATGAACTTGGCGAAGCTGACCACAGAGGAGGAGCCGGCGCACTTCCGGTTTCAACAGGAAAATTCAGGTACCCCATCGCCGAGCAACTGATCGAAGCAGGCGTCCAATTCGGACTTAATCGCAAAGAAGACCTGAACGACGAGACGCTTGAAGGGGTTGGTTATTACAATCACAACATTAAAAACGGACGCCGAATGAGCGCGTCGCGCGTTTTCCTGAAGCCTGCAATGAAACGCGGCAACCTGACCGTCGTAACTCGTGCCCACGCGAACAGCGTTAACTTTGTGGATGGCAGGGCTGTCAGTATCGATTGTGACGTTGCCGGTTCGCCAACGATATTTCAGTGTCGGGGCGAGATTATTCTTAGCGCAGGCGCCTTGCTTTCCCCAAAGCTATTGCAGCTATCCGGCATCGGTCCGGCGGGTCTGCTTAACTCACTTGGCATCGACATTATTCATGACAGCCCTGACGTCGGGCGCAAGCTGAGGGAACACCTTGGGTTTTCCATGCCTCATCGATTAAAAAATGGCAAAGGGATCAATCACCGTCTCCGCGGGCCCGGGCTTGTAGCCAGCGTGCTGCAATACTACCTGACGCATACAGGACCAATGGCCACCGGGCCTTTTGAAATAGGCGCATTTGTTCGTTCAATGCCCGGGGCCAATAGACCAGACACGCAGCTTTATTTGGGCGCCTTTAGCTACGCCCGATCAGACGATAATTTCCCGGTGCAGCTGAACAAGCCGGACAGCCAACCTGGCATTACTATTTACGGGCAGCTGCTCAATCTGACGAGCGAGGGCGAAATTAGTATTGAAAGCGTTGATCCAAAAAAACCGCCTGCAATTAAACCTAACTGGCTGAGTACAGACTATGACCGAAAAGCAGTTGTCGCGATGGTTCGCACCATGCGCAAGTATGTACAGCAACCCGCCGCAGCGAATTATTTCGGTGAGGAACTGATCCCCGGCGACGATTGCCAGAGCGATGAGCAAATACTGGAGGCCGTGCACCGATTGTCGACCAGCGGGCTTCACGCCACTGGTTCGTGTCGAATGGGAAAGGATGAACAGTCAGTGGTCGACAACCAACTCCGAGTTAGAGGGGTGACCGGGCTTAGAGTGGCAGATTGCTCCGTCATGCCCGCATTACCTAGCGGCAATACCAACGCACCCGCTATGGCAGTCGGCTGGAGAGCCAGCGAGATCATCCTGAGCGGTAAAGTTTAGCGCCATCTGCAACATCATATAAGGATAACCAGACTATCGATTCCCAACACCTTCTGCGGCAGCGATTTATCTTCATGACCGCACTGATCTTCGCCGGAGAAGCCGTTTACGCAATACCCTTTCATGTCACTCGCTTCTTTCGACCAACGGTACTCGAGGTATTCGACCTGACGGCGACGGAGTTGGGCGCAGCCCAGGGCATCTACGGCGTCGTTGCCATGATCGCCTACTTCCCGGGTGGCCCAATGGCTGACAGGTTCCCTGCCCGCAAGCTGCTTGCTTTTTCGCTCTGGTCAACCGCACTCGGGGGGGTCTATATGACCAGTTTCCCTGGCTACGTGGGGTCTATCTGGCTTTGGGCATTTTTTGGAGTCACCACTATCCTGTTTTTTTGGGCGGCCCTGATCAGGGCAACTCGCGACTGGGGCGGCAACGATGCGCAGGGTAGGGCATTCGGACTGTTGGATGGTGGCCGCGGACTATTGGCAGCCGTACTGGCGTCAGCGGGTGTTTTAATTTTCAGCCTGACATTCCCAGAAGATGCCTCAACTGCTTCACTGCAGGAAAAACAGGACGCACTGTTTCAGGTCATCTGGGGCTACAACATTGTTACCGCGCTGGCCGGTGTTTTTGTCTGGTTCGCCATCCCGGATATCCACCCTTCGAAAGCAAATGGCAAAAAACACTCATCCGACGACACCATTGCAAAGCATATCGTCGCGGTGCTCAGGATACCGGCGGTATGGATGCAGGCCGTCATCCTGCTTTGCGCCTATGTCGCCTACAAAGGGTTTGACAACTACTCACTGTTCGCTGTCCAGGCCTACGGAATGAATGAAGTCGATGCGGCCGCAATAGTCACCATCGGTGCCTGGCTTCGACCCGTTGCGGCGCTCGGAGCCGGGCTGCTCGGCGATCGATATAATGTATCCAGGATGCTTGCTTTGTCTTTCCTGCTTTTACTGGCCTCGGACCTGTTTTTCGCCTTTACGACCCCCGTTGCGGGTGTAGCCTGGATCCTTTTGGGCAACATTTTGATAGCGTCAACGGCTATATTTGCCCTGCGCGGTTTGTATTTCGCGTTGTTCGAGGAAGCGAGAGTCCCGATTGTCATGACCGGCACCGCGGTTGGGCTTGTCTCGGTCATCGGGTATACACCAGACATCTTCGTGGCACTGGTCGCCGGCATCATGATCGACGCCAACCCGGGTACAACTGGCCACCAGCACTTCTTCATGTTTCTCTCGGCGTTTGCAGCGATCGGACTTGCGGTCAGCTTCGCTCTGATACGGTTATTGCATCAAAAAAAATCCACCCAACACTAACTCTGTTCCAACACGATTAAGTGCTGGGATTGGTCGTAACGGCCGTATAGACGTCACGCGCGCCTTTCGTGATTAACGTGTGTCGTCAATTTGGACAGGCGCAACTTACCAGCAGTCGCAGATATCGATGACGGAATAATGAGAAAATAGTACTTTTTGATTTGGAAACGCATCGTTCCAAGAGAACTATCTGTCCATGAGAACTATCTCTCGAAGAGAACTATCTCTCGAAGAGAACTATCTCTCGAAACGACGAATTCGCCCCTTGTAGGATGAACTGCCCTGCACAGATGCCACAGCGTCCAGTTTTGACTGCATAAATCCAGACGCCAGCATGGCATTGCTGAACTTCGCAGCATTCCCCCTTCCAGGGTCAACAATAATGACTTCACACTTTTCTTTAGCATGTCTATTGACGAAACTGGATAGCAGCAAGGCATGGTTCGGTTGATAGAGAACATCGCTGCCAACGATCAGGTCATATTCTCCGAGACTGGCATCCTTCTGTTCCCAACCTGTGCGTACAAACGGAATAGTCCGGCCTTCATTTAGATCGACATTCAGTTGAAGATAGGCCTCTGCCTCGGGGTGATGATCTGTCGCGGTGATATCCGCTATCCTGGAATTCAACATCAAGCTCGTCAGCCCCACACCGCAGCCAACCTCCAGAATACGTTTACCTTTAATATCAAACGTTTCCATCAACCGCGCAAGAACCTGTGATGATTCCCAGATGACGCCGAAGAGGGGCCATATCGCTTCTGGAACACCGAGTTTCTGAGCGACACCCTTTGGATCGCTGAATTGCTGTGTATCGCGCAGCGTTCTTACATGGATATCTGACCCTTCAAACTCAATCGTCTGGTATCGATACCTTAATTGGCGGGGTTCCGGGATAAGATCGCATCTTAAAGAGGCCTTTAACCCTACTACTTACCTGTACCGATTGCGACCGCTTGACGGCCTAGCTATCAAAATACCTTGCTTTACGTTATTCCCCCCCCTAAACTGCCGCGCGCTGATCGTTGATCGGCCACGTCATGTTGATTTGATAGCACTGGGTACCCCAGTCGCCCCTCACCTAGAGGCCAGCCAGGCTAGTAACGCCACTGCCTCAACTCTTTATGTCGTCCCGCGCATTAGTGCGCCCTAACATCGCGAAAATTGCGGTGAATTACACCATTGCGCCCGTAAAATGGCGCCAGGAAAGAATATGAGTTTTGATGAACTTGGCTTGTCCGAGCCACTACTAAAAGCGATATCCGAAAGCGGATACACAGAACCAACCGCCATCCAATCAGCGGCTATTGGCCCAGTCCTCTCGGGAAAAGACCTGATGGCATCGGCTCAAACCGGAACCGGTAAGACAGCGGCCTTCACGCTACCGTTGCTGGAAAAGCTTGGTCAAACGGACAATCCCGGCAACCATCCACGGGTTTTGATTATCACGCCAACACGCGAACTCGCCGCCCAGATCGAGGCATCAGCAAACACCTACGGTAAGCACACGGCGCTTCAATCACTTGCTGTATTTGGTGGCGTCAAGATAGGACCGCAGATCAAGAAATTGCGCCAGGGAATCGACATACTTGTCGCGACTCCAGGCCGTTTGTTGGACCTGAGCCAACAGGGAGCCGTAAACCTTAAGAACATCGAAGTGCTGGTACTTGATGAAGCAGACCGTATGCTTGACATGGGATTCATTCCTGATATCAAACGCATCCAGAAACTGCTGCCAGATACCAAGCAAACATTGATGTTCTCAGCGACCTACTCCCCTGAAATCAGAAAACTAGCGCACGACTATCTGTCAAACCCCGTTGAAGTCAATGTCACGCCAAAAAATGCCGCTGCTCATACCGTCGAACAAGTACTGCACCCTGTAGACAAGAGCCGGAAATCCCAACTGCTTCAGCATCTGGTAAAAACAAACGGTTGGTCGCAAGCACTCGTGTTTTCAAAAACCAAACACGGAGCGAACAAGCTCACCCGAGATCTGGTGAAGATCGGTGTTCGTGCTGCCGCTATTCATGGCAACAAAAGCCAGGCTCAGAGAACCAAGGCGCTTGAAGACTTCAAACGCGGCAAGGTTGAAGTACTCGTGGCGACTGATATCGCTTCCAGAGGAATCGATATCTCGGAATTGCCAATGGTGATCAATTTCGATCTGCCTCATGTGCCCGAAGACTACGTTCACCGTATCGGCAGAACAGGCCGGGCAGGAACGACTGGCAATGCCATCTCTCTTGTCTGCGCGGACGAATCTAAACAGTTACGGGATATTGAACGAGTAATCAACAAACCTCTGGAACGTGTCGAAATAGAAGGCTTCGAACCTGACCATGTTTTGCCGCTATCCGGCGCCGGTCAGGATCGGTCTGGAAACAGGTCTGGTTCTTCAAGGAGCAATAGCTCAAGGAGCAATAGCTCAAGGGGCAATAGCTCAAGGGGCAATAGCTCAAGGGGCAATAGCTCAAGAGGCAATAGCTCAAGAGGCAATAGCTCAAGGGGCAATAACGCTAACGGCAATAGCGCTAACGGCAATAACGCTAACGGCAATAACGCTAACGGCAATAGTTCAACTGGCAATAGTCGAAATCAACCTA
>Ga0206130_10000148_pt1 | contig 120101 bp, 115 predicted proteins | sample Helgoland_Spring_9_FD_148637 | JGI IMG/M metagenome (GOLD analysis project Ga0206130, IMG submission 148637) | Pelagic subsurface seawater microbial communities from Kabeltonne, Helgoland, North Sea - Helgoland_Spring_Bloom_20160512_1 | ecosystem: Environmental > Aquatic > Marine > Epipelagic...
TCAAAGGTTTTTGAAAAAATTTATTTAGACCTTCAAGAAGATGAAACAGAGTTTGCAAATGAAGATTTTAAGGATTTATATAATCATATAATTGATGATTTTAATAAAAATCAAGATTTTAAAATAGATCGATTGATTAGTAAATTGCCTCAGCAAAAAGCAGAATTGGTTACTCACATTTTATTTGATAGTGAAAGGCATGAATTACATGATTGGGAGGGAAGAAAAATATATGTAAAAGACAAAAATCAATCTATTTCGCAAATGGTAAGTGAAACAGTTTTTAATTTAAGAAGGCATTTAATTTCATTAAAAATTGATGGAATGGCTAAAAAAATTAAAAATCTTGATGATGAAGGTTTTAAATTAGAAACTTTAAAAGAAACTGTAGATTATACAATGCTTAAAAAATTACTTTCCGAAAAGTTAAATAGAGTTCTTTAATTAACTAAATTGAAACATTCTAGCTTGATGAATCAAATCTGCCAAATTATCTACTTTTAGTTTTTTGAGCAATCTGGTTTTATAAGTACTAACCGTTTTTTCATTAATGGATAATGCGGAAGCAATATCTTTGTTTCTCTTACCGCTAGATAAAAGGTTAAGTACTTCAATTTCTCTAGAGGATAATTTTTTGTAACGGCTTATGGCACTTGTTTCTCCAACATTTCTGGTAGTAAACGTTGATGTTAATTCTTCATTCAAGAAAATACCACCTTTTCTTATTTGATTAATTGCTTTTAATAATATTTTTGATGAAGCAGATTTTGGAACATATCCTGCAGCTCCAGATTTAATGGCACGCAATGCATAAATTTCTTCAGGATGTGTAGAGAAAATCAATACTCTTAACTCAGGGAATTTTTGTTTGATGCTTCTTAACGCATTAATGCCATTTATTTGTGGCATGTCAATTTCCATTATTAAAATATCTGGTTCTTCTTCTTCTAAAGTTTTGTATAATTCAGTACCGTTATTTGCTTTTCCTACAATTTTAAAATTTTCATCTTTCTTCAACATACAAGTGATCCCTTTTCTTGTAACAGGATGATGATCTGCAATAACAATTTTTTTCATAATAAGTTGATTAACTTTTTTATTGAATTCTTATTTTTTACATTTTGGGATAGGCAATTTTTTTCGTCGCAGTTCAAATTTACATAAATATTTTAGTTATGGATTAAAGATTAGTGGAAAATTCGCTCAAATTCATATATATTCGATGATTTACTAAATGTTTGTAAGGTATTTCGGTATTTTACAAACAGGTATAGAAATCATTTTATGTTTATTTATGGTGTTTAATCTTAAAAACAAATCAAATACTATTTGTTCTCTGTTTTTAAAATCATCTGGAGTTTTACCTTGCTCTTTCATCTTCATTGCCCATTCTAGTTCGTCATAACTAGCACCAATTTGCTCTTCATCAGTTCTGTTATCTCCAAATAGTCCGTCTGTTGGAGCTGCAGATTGTATCGTCTTAGGTACTTTTAGTAAAAATCCTAGCGCAAAAACCTCACTTTTCATAAGATCAGCAATAGGACTTAGATCTACTCCACCATCTCCATATTTTGTATAAAAACCAACTCCAAAATCTTCCACTTTATTACCAGTGCCAACAACAAGATATTTTTTTAATCCAGCATAATAATACAATACAGTCATTCTTAAGCGCGCTCTTGTATTTGCAAGAGATAAATCTAAAGTATTGACATTTTTTGAATCAGCATCTTGATTTTTGAAATCTTCAAATACAGTTGTTAAATCAAATTTTGTTGCGCTAACATTAGGGAACTGTTTTTTAAGTTGTTTAATGTGTTCTTTCCCTCTAGAAACTTGATTTTTGGCTTGGTGAATTGGCATTTCTACGCAAAGGGTTGGTAATCCTGTTTTTGCGCACAAAGTAGAAGTAACAGCAGAGTCAATCCCACCACTGATTCCAATTACAAAACCATTCATTTTTGTGTTTTCAGCATATTCTTTGAGCCAATTAACAATGAAATCTACTACTTTTTCTGTTTGCATAATGTTGATTTTAAATAATATCTTTGCAACGCAAATTACGTAAAATGTAAATTAAAAAAATATATTTTAGCCAAACAGTTTCAATTAATTATTTATGAGAATTTATCTTGCCTTACTAATCACTATTTTATTTTTTGGATGTGATAAGGATACTAGAATTGAAAAGGATATCAATGAAGTGCCAATCAACGTTGAAATCTTAAGATTTGATAAATTATTTGGAACTGCTCATTTAAATGATCTTCCTAATTTAAAAAGAAATTATCCTGTTTTTTTTCCTAAAAAATTTCACGATACTATTTGGGAAATGAAAATGAATGATTCTCTTACACAACAATTGTATGTTGAGGTAATGAAAAAGTATTGGTCTGAGCGTAAACTAAAAGTAGATTTAGAAGGTCTTTTTAAACACATAAAATATTATTTTTCAAATTTTAAAACACCAAATGTGGTGACTGCAAATTCGGATGTTGACTATAGAAATAAAATATTTATCACAGATAATATGTTGGTAATTTCTTTAGATAATTATTTAGGAAGTGATCATTTTTTCTATGAAGGCATTCCAAGTTACGTCGTTGAAAACATGAAGGAATCTCAAATAATTTCAGATGTAGCCTCTATATATTCACAAATGTATGTTCCAAAAATACAAAGTCGAACATTTTTAGCACAAATGATCTATTACGGAAGAATTTTATATTTAAAAGATTTATGGCTGCCAAATACGTCTGATGAAATTAAAATCGGATATTCACAAGAGAAATTGAAATGGATTCAAGAAAATGAAACTGAAATATGGCGTAATTTTGTAGAAAATGAATACTTATATAGCACCAATCCAAAACTAATTAGTCGGTTTATTGATCCAGCACCTTTTTCAAAGTTTTATTTAGAAATTGATAATGACTCTCCGGGTATGGTGGGTCGATTTATTGGTTGGCAAATTGTAAAATCATACATGGATAAAAACGATGTAGGTCTCGATAAATTATTGACTATAAGTGAAGAAGAAATATTTAAAAAATCAAAATACAAACCTAAAAAATAATGGCAAAAAAACACACATCAGATATCAATGTTAATGTAATCTTGGATGAGAATAAAATACCAGAAAAACTAGAATGGTCTGCCAAAGATGGAGGAATTGAAAACATGGAATCTAAAGCTATATTTATGTCTGTTTGGGATCATAAAGCTAAAGAAGCACTGCGAATAGATTTATGGACAAAAGACATGCCTTTAGATGAAATGAAAATATTTTTTCATCAAACATTAACTGCAATGTCCGATACCTTTGAGCGTGCAACTAATGATGAAAAAATGAGTGCAACAATGCGAGACTTTTGTGATTATTTCGCTGAAAAGCTGGAGATAAAAAAAGGAGAATAATTATTCTTGCTGAGTCATTAAAGTGTTAATCTCTGTTATAAATTTTAATACTTCATCTCTACCTGTTCCATTGCTAGAGGATGTGACAAAGTAATTAGGCATCTCTTCCCAAGTTTCAAGCATTTTTTCTTTGTATGCTTCAATGTCTCTCAATAGCGCGTTAGGCTTTACTTTGTCTTGTTTTGTGAAAATAATAGAAAATGGCACTTGGTTTTTACCCATCCAATGCATAAATTCTAAATCCACTTTTTGTGGTTTATGTCTGCAATCAATCAATACAAATGCTAAAGCTAATTGCTCTCTTTTATAAAAATATTCTGTGATAAATTTTTGAAAAACCTTCTTACTGCTTTTAGAAACTTTAGCATAACCATATCCAGGTAAATCTACTAAAAACCAATTCTTATTGATTAAAAAATGATTGATAAGTTGTGTTTTACCTGGTCTTCCAGAAGTTTTTGCTAAACTCTTTTTCTGCATTAACATGTTTATTAGAGAAGACTTACCTACATTAGATCTTCCGATAAATGCATATTCGTGGAGTCGCTCTTTTGGGCATTTAGCAACATCACTGTTGCTCATTACAAATTCAGCAGATTTAATTTTCATATTTATTGCTCCAAATTTTTGGAGTAAATTTTAAGGTAAGATTTATTTACTATTTTAATAACCTCGCTTTAAAAGCCAATTGTAAAGTAATTCATTAAATTTATCAGGATGCTCCATCATAGCTGCATGACCACATTTGTCTATCCAGAATAAATCTGAATCTGGTAATAATTGATCAAATTCTTCCGCAACCTTTGGAGGAGTTACAGAGTCGTTTTTCCCCCAAATAATACACGTTGGCGTATTCATTTTAGGTAGATCTTTAGCCATATTATGTCGTATAGCACTTTTTGCAATTGCCAAAGTTCTTATTAATTTATTTCGATTATTTATAGAATCAAAAACTTCATCAACTATTTCTTTAGTTGCAACCGCAGGGTCATAAAATACATCTTCAGCTTTTTTCTTAATGTATTCATAGTCTCCTCTTTTTGGGAAAGATCCTCCCATGGCACTTTCGTACAATCCTGAACTCCCAGTAATAACTAATGCCTCAATTTTTTCAGGAAACGATTTTGTGCAGTACAATCCAATGTGTCCACCAAGAGAGTTTCCTAACAAGATTACTTTTTCAAAGCCCAAATGATCAATAAAATCTGCTACGTATTTAGAGAAATTTTTAACATTAGTTTTTAGTAATGACATTTTATAGATTGGTAATTCCGGAATCAATACCCGATATTCTTTATCTGAAAAGAAATTAGTGACTCCATCAAAATTACTTAAACCTCCCATAAGCCCGTGAAGAATAATTATGGGAGTACCCTTTCCTGTATCTGAAAAGGTAAATTTTCCTTCTTTTTTTAATTGATGATTCATTTTAGGGCTTGAATTATGAATTACAAAAGTAAGCATTTTTATTTTCAACTTTCAATAAATCGCAAAGTCTTGAAACTCAAAATCATATAAATTATTGATACTTAAGTGGTAAAACTTATTAACAATGTGGTAATTAGTGGTAAAATGTGGTAAAAGTTCTATATATTTGAATATATAATTATTAAAACAATTTCTTAATGTTCAATCTAATTGGGACATACGAGTGCAAAGCTGATGTTAAAGGTCGTGTGATGGTTCCTGCTGCATTAAAAAAGCAAATAGCTCCTGTTTCGACAGATGGCTTTGTTATAAAAAGAGCTGTATTTCAGCCTTGCCTAGAATTATATCCCTTAGAGGAATGGAGATTATTGATGGAAAAAATGGGGAAACTGAATCGTTTTAGTAGAAAAAACAATGATTTCATCAGAAGGTTTACTGCTGGTGTTAAAACAGTAGAACTAGATGCTGCAGGAAGACTATTAATTCCTAAAGACCTGTCTTCTTTTGCGGGGATAGATAAAGAAATAGTGATTTCTTCTGCAATAAATATTATTGAAATTTGGGATAAAAACCAATATGAACAGGCTATTAACGAAGCTGCCATTGACTTTGCTGATTTAGCTGAAGAAGTAATGGGTGATGAAAACGACACAAATAATGGAGTATCATAGACCAGTATTGCTAGTCGAAACTGTTGATGGTCTCAATATCCATTCCAATGGCATATATGTAGATGTAACTTTTGGAGGAGGAGGTCATTCTCGAGAAATATTAGAAAGATTGGGAGAAAATGGAAGATTGATCGCTTTTGATCAAGATCGGGATGCATTGCGAAATACCATAGATGATTCTCGGTTTTTATTGATCAATGAAAATTTCAGGTATTTAAAACATTTTTTGCGATCTCATAGTATTAAAGAAGTGGATGGGATATTAGGTGATTTTGGAGTTTCATCCCATCAGTTTAATGAAGCTGAACGAGGTTTTTCAACTCGGTTTTCAGCAGATTTAGATATGAGGATGAATCAGAATGCTACTTTTTCTGCTTATGATGTAATTAATAAATATCCTGAAGAAAAAATAAAGAATGTTCTTTTTCAGTATGGTGAATTAAGGGCCGCTGCAGGAATGGCAAGATTGATCGTTGAAGTACGTCAGCAATCACCAATTATTTCGAGTGAGGAACTAAAAAAAGCGTTGGGTAGGTTTTTGCCAACACATCGAGAAAACAAAGTATTGGCTCAAATTTATCAAGCGATTCGAATTGAAGTAAATCAAGAGTTAGAGGCATTAAAAGAATTTTTAATACAAACGGAAGAAGTTTTAAAGGCAAAGGGAAGACTAAGTTTATTGTCATATCATTCTTTAGAAGATAGATTGGTAAAACGCTTTATGCGAAATGGTCTTTTTGAAGGAGAACCGGAAAAAGATGTTTTTGGAAAAGTAGTGGTTCCATTTAAAAGAATAGGAAAATTTGAAATTCCAACAAAAGAGGAGGTCAAACAAAATAATAGGGCTAGGAGTGCAAAACTCCGTGTTGCTGAAAAGTTATGAAAAAAGGCTTTTATAATTTATTGAAGGGTAAATTTTTGATTAGCGACGATGCTTTTAAAAATTGGCGTTTTATTTTTTTCCTTTCTACATTATCTCTAATCGTGATAGCGAGTTCACATCGAGCAGATAAAAAGGTTTATAGAATTGCACAGTTAAATAATGAAGTAAAAGAGATAAAAAGTGAATTTGTAGATGTTAGAATGATTTTTATGCAAGCAAAAATGGAAACAAAAATAATTTCAGATATGGCGAAGAAAGGCTTAGTGCCCTCAGAAACTCCGCCTCAAAAAATAATAATAACTAAAAAGGATTAGCAGTTGCCAACAGCAGAGAAGAACATATTAAACCGCTTATATTTTATCGCTGGAGGTATGTTACTCTTTGCGATTCTAATTGCTGTTAAAATTATTAACATTCAATTCGTTGATGGTGAAAAATATCGAGACTTAGCAAAAAAGAATACTGTGAAGAATTGGTTAATTCCTTCAAGCAGAGGTGATATTTATGCAGATGACGGTAGTTTACTAGCTACATCTGTTCCTAAATACGAAATACGTTTTGATGCGGTAACAGTTTCTAAGGCAAACTTTAAAGAATATCTTTCTCCTCTTGCTAGTGAGTTGTCTGCGATGTTTGGCAAACCAAGTTCTTATTATATAGGCAAATTTAAAAAGGCAAGAACTAATAAAAATAGGTACATGTTAGTTGCTAAAAATTTGGGATATTCAGATTATATAAAAATAAAGAATTTTCCATTATTAAAATTAGGGCCCTATAAGGGAGGCTTAATTGTAAAACAAACTAATGTTAGAGAACATCCTATTGGGAAAGTAGCGGAACGTTTGGTAGGTAATGAAAAAAAAGGAACAACTGGAGTCTATAATATTGGATTAGAGGGAGCTTATGATGAATATTTAAGAGGAAAAGACGGTAAACGCTTAAAACAAAAAATTGCAAAAGGTCAATGGAAGCCTGTCTTTGATGAAAATGAAGTAGAGCCAGTAGATGGATACGATGTCATAACGACCATCAATGTAAATATTCAAGATATAGCTCATCATTCGTTGTTAAAACAATTGGAGTATTATGAAGCGGAACATGGTTGTGTAATTGTTATGGAAGTTGCTACAGGAGAAATTAAGGCTGTTTCAAATTTAGGTAGAACTAATAAAGGTACTTATTACGAAAAAATAAATTATGCTGTTGGAGAATCTCATGAGCCTGGATCCACATTTAAAGTTGCTGCCTTGATGGCTGCTTTAGAAGATGAAATAATTGATACTAGTAGCGTAGTAGACACGAAAAGAGGTGTTAAGACTTTTTATGGGAGAAGAATTTTTGATTCTCATACTGGAGGCTATGGTGAAATTTCGGCAGCCAAAGCTTTGGAAGTTTCTTCCAATATAGGATTAGCAACTATCATAGATGAGGGTTATAAAGACAGTCCTAACAAGTTTATTGATCGAATTAAATCCTTTGGCTTAGCAGATACAATTGGTATTCCAATTAAAGGAGAAGGGAAGCCCATGATACCGGAGCCAGGTCATTCAAAATGGAGTAAAAATGCATTGCCGTCCATTGCCTATGGATATAACTTAAGATTAACTCCATTGCAAACACTTAATTTTTATAATGCGATTGCTAATAATGGTATTATGGTAAAACCAAGGTTTATAAGAAAAGTTCGTGCTTGGAATCAGACAATTGCAACTTTTGAAAAGGAAGTGACCAATCCAAAATTAGCATCTGAAAAAACAATTTCTGAAATTCAAAATATATTAAAAAACATTGTCGAAAGAGGAACTGGAAAAAGATTGTACTCCCCTTATTTCTCAATGTCTGGAAAAACAGGTACCGCACAAACTGAATATTGGATGCCAGATTGGAAGGAGAATAAAAGATATATTTCTTCTTTTGCAGGTTACTTTCCAGCTGAAAATCCAAAGTATTCTTGTATTGTTATTATACATAAGCCAAGTACAAAAAAAGGATATTATGGTGCCGATGTTTCAGGACCAGTGTTTAAACGTATCGCTCAAAAAATATTTACAGTTTCTCCATTAATAACTGAAATATCTGATATAGAATCCAAAGATTTTTTGGTAGTTAATGACTATGAATCCTATTATCTAAAAGTTCAGAAAGAGATTTTTGAAATTCCAAATGTGATAGGTATGGCCGGCATGGATGCAGTTTCGTTATTAGAGAATATAGGATTAGAGGTTCGAATAGTTGGAAATGGTACAGTATTTAAACAATCGTTAAAAATTGGTGAAAAAATAAAAAAAGGCAAACTAATTACACTCAACTTATCGTGATACAACTCAAAGACATATTGTATAAAGTAGCTATCGATAAAGTGATAGGAAATACTTCGGTAGCTATTAGAAATATTGAATTCGATTCTAGAAAGATTCAACTCAATGATGTTTTTGTAGCGATTAGAGGTGCATTATCTGACGGTCATGATTTTATAAAAATGGCAACAGATTTAGGTGCTTTAGTAATAATTTGTGAAGTATTTCCTAAAGAAATAATCAATGGAATAACCTATGTACAAGTAGCTAATTCCCATAAGGCACTATCTTTTTTAGCAGCCAATTATTATGAAAATCCTTCAGACGACCTAAAGTTAATTGGGGTGACAGGAACCAATGGAAAAACAACCATCACTTCTTTACTATTTCGATTGTTTAAAAAAGCGGGTTATAAAGTAGGTTTGCTTTCTACCGTGAAAATAATGGTAGATCATAAACAATACGGAACTACTCATACTACGCCAGACTCTTTGACGATTAATAGGTATTTAAAAGAAATGGTAGAAAAAGGTGTGGAGTTTTGTTTTATGGAGGTTAGTTCTCACGGTATACATCAAAAACGAACTGAAGGGTTAAAATTTGAAGGAGGAATATTCACCAATTTATCTCATGACCATTTAGATTATCATAATGATTTTGCTGCATATAGAGATGTTAAGAAAATGTTTTTTGATCAGCTCCCTAAAACAGCTTTTGCTTTAACGAATATTGATGATAAGAACGGTAAAGTTATGCTTCAAAATACCAATGCTAAAACTCATACATATGCATTAAAATCGATAGCAGATTACAAGGCTCAGGTATTAGAGAACCAATTCAATGGATTGTTATTAAAAATAAACAATCAAGAATTATGGGTGAAGCTAATAGGGAGTTTTAATGCATATAATTTATTAGCAATTTATGGAGCTGCCGATTTATTAGGATTAGAAACCTTAAATACGTTACAATTAATGAGTGAACTTGAAAGTGTTGAGGGTAGGTTTCAGTATTTGATTTCTAAAAATAATATAACAGCAATTGTCGATTATGCTCATACCCCTGATGCTTTAAAAAATGTATTAGAAACTATTAATACAATCCGAACCAAAAATGAAGAATTAATTACAGTTGTTGGTTGTGGTGGAGATAGAGATATTTCTAAACGGCCAAAAATGGGAGCTATAGCTGCGGCACTTAGTACCAAAGTGATTTTTACAAGTGATAACCCAAGAAATGAAAATCCTGCAACTATAATTGATGCTATAGAAAAAGGAGTTCCTGGAGAATATTTTAGTAAAACAATCTCTATTTCAGATAGGAAACAAGCGATTAAAGCTGCTTGTCAGTTGGCGAACGAAGGTGATATTATTCTAATTGCTGGTAAAGGTCATGAAACCTATCAAGAAATAAAAGGAGAACGGTTCGGTTTTGACGATTTTAAAATTATAAATGAATTATTAAAAGCGCTAAATAAATAATTTATGCTGTATTATCTATTTGACTATTTAGAAAAAACCTATCAATTTCCAGGTGCAGGGCTCTTTCAGTTTTTAACTTTTAGAGCGGCATTGGCGGTCCTATTTTCATTATTAATAGCAATCATTTATGGAAAAAAGATTATTAAATTTTTAAGAAAACAGCAAGTTGGTGAAACAATACGAGACCTTGGTCTAGAGGGACAAATTGAAAAAGCTGGAACACCATCTATGGGTGGAATTATTATCATTTTAGCGACCATCATTCCAGTCTTGCTTTTTGCAAAACTTGATAATATCTATGTTGTATTATTATTGGTTACAACTGTTTGGATGGGAATTATTGGTTTTATAGATGATTATATAAAAATATTCAAAAAAAATAAAGAAGGTCTTTCAGGAAAGTTTAAAGTAATAGGACAAGTTGGTTTAGGGATTATAGTGGGTACTACCATGTATTTTCACAGTGATATAACTGTAAAGAGGCAAAAAGTTACTGCTGCTAATTCTATTGAAAATGTTTCAGGAAATAGAATGCCTGAGTTTTACCCTGAAGAAAAAACTTTATTGACTACCATTCCTTTTGTAAAGGAAAACGAATTTAATTACGAAAGCTTAATTAATTGGTTAGGAGAAGAAGCTAAGGATTATGTATGGTTGATTTTTATTCCTATTATAATATTTATCATAACTGCAGTTTCTAATGGTGCTAATCTTACTGATGGAATTGATGGTTTAGCTGCTGGTACCTCCGCAATAATTGGAGTTACGTTGGCGCTATTTGCATGGGTCTCTGGCAATGTTATTTTTTCGGATTATCTCAATATCATGTATATCCCTAATACTGGAGAGCTTACTATTTTTATCATGTCTTTTGTAGGAGCTCTAATTGGATTTCTATGGTATAATGCATACCCAGCTCAAGTTTTTATGGGTGATACCGGTAGTCTAACGATCGGAGGAATTATAGCTGTAATAGCAATTGCAATTCGCAAAGAGTGGTTAATTCCAATATTATGTGGAGTTTTTCTAATTGAAAACCTATCGGTCGTGATGCAGGTGGGATGGTTTAAATACACCAAAAAAAAATTTGGTGAAGGAAGGCGGATATTTAAAATGTCACCACTGCATCATCATTATCAAAAATCAGGTTTTCACGAAAGTAAAATTGTTACCAGATTCTGGATTGTTGGAATATTTCTAGCAATTCTAACAATTGCTACTTTGAAAATTAGATAAGAATATATAAGATAGAAAGAATTAAAGTGAATAAAAATTTAAAATTAGTCATACTAGGAGCCGGGCAAAGTGGAGTTGGGACAGCTATTTTAGGAAAAAAAGAAGGGTTTGAAGTTTTTGTTTCGGACTATGGAAAAATTAAAAATTGCTACAAACAAGTTCTTTTACATCATGAGATTAATTGGGAAGAAGAAGTTCATTCAGAAACTTTAATTCTTTCGGCAGACCTGGTAATGAAAAGTCCTGGTATATCAGATAATACTCCAATTGTATTGAGGTTGAAAACAAAGGGAATTGCTGTTATTTCTGAAATTGAATTTGCTGCAAAATATACTAATGCAACTTTAATTGGAATTACAGGAAGTAATGGTAAAACTACCGTTGCAACTATGACATACCAAATTTTAAAAGATGCTGGAAAGAATGTTGCCTTAGCCGGGAATATTGGCAAAAGTTTTGCTGAGTTAGTTGCAACTGAACCTATTGATACATATGTGTTGGAATTAAGTAGTTTTCAGTTGGATGGAATTAAAGATTTTATCCCACACATAGCAGTTTTAACGAATCTTTCACCAGACCATTTAGATAGGTATGGAAATGATTATGACTCATATGTAGATTCAAAATTTAGGATTGTAATGAATCAGACAAAAGATGATTATTTTATTTATGATGCAGATGATGATAAGATAAATGAATGGATTTCAAAAAAAACAATTAAATCTCAATTACTGCCTTTTTCAGTAAAAAAAGAATTAGAAAAAGGTGCATTTATAAAAAATAACGAATTAATAATAACTATAGATAATAACCCATTTATTATGCCAATACCAAAACTAGGTTTACAAGGCCAGCACAATACAAAAAATGCAATGGCTGCTTCAACCGTTTCAAAGTTACTAAGTATTAGAAAAGAAACTATTAGAAGAAGTTTAGAGAATTTTCAAGGTGTAGAACACCGTTTAGAAAACGTATTAAAGATCAACAATGTTAAATACATTAATGACTCTAAGGGTACCAACGTAAATGCCACATTTTATGCTTTAGATAGCATGGAAGCTCCCACTGTTTGGATTGTAGGCGGTGTTGATAAAGGAAATGATTATAGTGAATTATTTCCACTAGTAAATGAAAAAGTAAAAGCAATTATTTGCTTAGGTTTAGACAATGATAAAATTATAAGAACCTTTGGAAATGTAGTTGATATTATGGTAGAAACTCATTCGATGGAAGATGCTGTGAAAGTTGCTTACCGCCTTTCTAAAAGAGGTGATGCAGTATTGTTATCACCTGCTTGTGCTAGTTTCGATTTGTTTGAAGACTATGAGGATAGAGGAAGGCAATTTAAAAGCGCAGTACGCAATCTATAATCATATTTTAATTAGTTAAGATTTTAAAATGAAAAATGTATTTCAACATATAAAAGGAGACAAGACTATTTGGGCTGTTGTTTCTTTGTTGGCATTATTTTCGTTTTTACCAGTGTATAGCTCTAGTAGTAGTTTGGCATATTTGTATGGAGATGGAAATACACTAAAATTTCTTTTAAAACATTTTGCTCATTTGGTTTTAGGTTTTGTGATTTTATTTGGAGTACATAAAGTTCCTTACCATTATTTTAAAGGCTTATCTGTTATAGCATTACCCATAGTACTGATTTTGTTGGTTGTAACAATGACTCAAGGCACTACTATTGAAGGTGCAAATGCTAGCCGTTGGATACGCATACCATTTGTTGGGTTTACTTTTCAAAGTTCAACACTTGCTTCGGTAGTGCTTTTTACTTATGTAGCGCGATATTTAGCAAGAATAAAAGATAAAACAGTTACATTTAAAGAAACATTATTACCTCTTTGGCTTCCCATATTTATGGTATTGGCATTAATATTACCTGCTAATTTTTCTACGGCAGCAATAATTTTTTCGATGATTTCTATATTGGTTTTTATAGGAGGTTATCCTATAAAGTATTTATTAATAATTCTGTTTGCAGGCGTTCTGTTTCTATCATTATTTGTTGTTTCAGCTAAAGCATTTCCAAGTTTATTTCCCAATAGGGTTGATACTTGGATGAGCAGGATTGATAATTTTACGAATGGTGAAGAAACGGAAGCAGATTATCAAATTGATAAAGCAAAAGCTGCAATTGCTTCGGGAGGTATTACAGGATTAGGTCCAGGAAAAAGTATTCAAAAAAACTTTTTGCCGCAATCTTCTTCCGATTTTATTTACGCAATAATTGTGGAAGAATTTGGACTTGTTGGTTCCTTATCTTTAATGTCTTTGTATATGTTACTACTATTTAGGTTTGTAATTGTAGCTCATAAAGCAAAAACAATATTTGGAAAATTATTAGTTATTGGAGTAGGCCTTCCAATCGTATTTGTTGCTTTGGTAAATATGGCAGTTGCTGTAGAAATATTTCCTGTTACAGGCCAAACTTTACCACTTATTAGCAGTGGCGGGTCATCTATTTGGATGACTTGCATGGCTATAGGAATGGTGTTAAGTGTTAGTGCAAAAAGAGAAGTTATAAAAACTGAAAATCAAGAAGAAAACCCTTTAGATATATTAAGTGAAGCCATATAAATTTATCATATCAGGTGGAGGAACTGGAGGTCATATTTATCCAGCAGTTGCTATTGCGAATGAGTTAAAATCGCGATATCCAGGTGCTGAATTTTTATTTGTTGGAGCTAATGATAGAATGGAAATGGATAAAGTTCCTCAATCGGGTTATGCTATAAAAGGACTTTGGATTTCTGGAATACAACGAAGTTTTTCTTTAAAAAATTTAATATTTCCTTTAAAACTTATTTTAAGTTTATGGGAATCTAGAAAAATAATAAGATCATTTCAACCCGATTTAGCAATCGGGACTGGAGGATATGCAAGTGGACCATTATTAAAAGTGGCCTCCAATAAAGGAATACCCTGTTTGATCCAAGAACAAAACTCTTATGCGGGAATTACTAATAAATGGTTAAGTGCTAAGGTGAAAAAAATATGTGTTGCTTACGATGGTATGGAACTCTATTTTCCTTCTGAAAAAATAAGGTTAACTGGTAATCCAGTAAGACAAGATTTGTTGAATGTCTCTAATAAACGGGAAGAATCTATTTCGTTTTTTAAGCTAGATTCTCAGAAAAAGACACTTCTAGTTTTAGGAGGAAGTCTGGGAGCAAGAAGAATTAATATTTTGATTAATTCTTCTTTAGATTTCTTCTCAAAATTAGGTTTACAAGTCATTTGGCAATGCGGTAGTTATTATTTCGAATCTTATAAAGAAAAGGAATTTGGAAATGTTCATGTTCATGCTTTTTTAAATAGAATGGATTTGGCATATGCAGCTTCTGATTTTATAATTTCTAGAGCTGGTGCATTGTCAGTTTCAGAATTATGCTTGGTGGGAAAACCTACTATTTTTATTCCTTCACCAAATGTATCAGAAGATCATCAAACAAAAAATGCAAAATCCATTAGCGCTAAAGGAGCAGCAATTTTAATTGCAGAAAAAGATTTAGATACGCAATTTGAAGATGAATTTTATAGGTTATTTAATTCAGAAGATATTCAATTACAATTATCAAAAAAATGTAAATCACTAGGGAAACCAGATGCAACAGAAGAAATAGTAGCAGAAATTGAGAAATTATTAAAAGAAGAAAAAGATTAATTAATAATTAAATGAATAGCATTACAAACATAGATAATTTTTATTTCATAGGTATTGGAGGTATCGGTATGAGTGCGCTGGCTAGGTATTTTAATTTAGAAGGTAAAAAAGTTTTTGGTTATGATAAAACTCCTTCAGAGATTACAAGTACCTTGATTGAAGAAGGGATTGTTATTCAATTTAAAGATGAAGTTTCGTTGATACCAGAACTTATACAAAACAATAAAAAAACGCTTATCGTTTGTACACCAGCAATATCCAAAAACAATACTATTCTTTCTTGGTTAAACGCTAAAGAATACAGGGTTGTGAAACGTTCAGAATTACTTGGAGAAATATCTAAAAACAGTATTTGTTTAGCGGTTGCTGGAACCCACGGAAAAACTACCACTTCAGCTATTTTAGGTCATTTACTCGCGAGTTGCAATATGCAGGTAACTGCTTTTTTAGGTGGTGTAACTGAAAATTATAACTCAAATCTTATTTATAAAGGAAGTGAAATAATGGTTGTTGAAGCCGATGAATTTGATCGTTCTTTTCTTCATTTAAGACCTACTATAGCTTGTATTACCTCCATGGATGCTGATCATTTAGATATTTATGGTTCCATTTCAGAATTAGAAAGCACTTTTGTAGATTTTTCAAAATTAGTTCCAGATTCTAATAACTTATTATTTAAAACGGGGCTTCCATTAGAAGGAAAAACTGTTTCTGCAACTGAAAACGCAGATTTTGAAGCTAGAAATGTTAGAATAGAAAATGGAAGCTATGTTTTTGATTTAAAAACACCTTCTGAAGAAATTAAAGATTTGCAATTTCATTTACCGGGTCGTCATAACATGTTTAATGCTGTTACCGCATTGGGTATGGCAATTTTAGTAGGAGCCCCAGTCGATTGTCTGCCCAACGCTTTACAGAATTTTAAAGGAGTGAAAAGAAGATTTTCTTATAAAATAAAAACTGAAAATTTAGTATTAATTGATGATTATGCACACCATCCTACCGAAATTGACGCGATACATCAAGCGGTTACCGAAATGTATCCTCAAAATAGAAAGTTAATTGTTTTTCAACCGCATTTATTTTCTCGCACCAAGGATTTTGGAACTGAATTTGCGAAAAGTTTATCTCGTTTTGATGAAGTGATATTATTAGAAATATATCCTGCAAGAGAAGAGTCAATTGAAGGAATTTCATCAAAATGGTTACTTGATAAAATAGCAAATGAGAATAAAAAAATAGTAGCTAAAGAAGATCTTTTTATAGAAGTTAAGAACTCTAATTGTAAAGTTAAATTAATGGTAGGTGCTGGAGATATTGGAGTTGAAGTAGAATCTATAACAAAATATTTGAAAGATGAAGATTAACTGGGGTGTCATAAAATTTTTAGTCATTACGGGTTTTATCGTTTTTATGTTTGGATTCAGTAAACAAAGAAATGAAGTTAGAAAAATTACTAAAATTGACATAGAATTTAAAGAAGAAAACCGATTATTTATCACTGAAGATATGGTTAATAAAATGTTAATACAAAATAAGGACAGTGCTAAAAGTATCGGTAAAGAAACTTTAGATTTGAATAAGATGGAAAAAAGATTGTTAGAAAACCCAATGATTAAAAATGCAGATATTTTCGTTACAATTGATGGGGTTTTAGGAGTGAAAGTTATACAAAGAAGACCTTTAGCTAGGGTTGAAGGAAATCCAAATTTTTATTTGGATGAAGATGGGAAAAACATGCCATTGTCATCAGTATACTCAGCAAGAGTTCCAATTATTACTGGAATGTCAGAAAGTCAATACCCGGAGGTAACAGAATTAGTTAAAAAAATAATTAATGATGAGTTTATGAAGGAATATGTTGTTGGTTTAGATGTTACGAAAGAAGGAGATGTTTTCCTTAGGATTCGAAAGAAAGAATTTAAAGTGTTTTTTGGAAAATCTGAAGGTATAGAAACTAAATTTCAAAAATTTAAAGCTTTTTACAAACTAACTAAGAAAGATAGTTTACTTGATAATTATAGTTTGATTAATTTAAATTTTAAAGATCAAGTTGTAGCTACAAAAAAGGAAACAAATGGAGGATAATAAAATAGCAGTTGGATTAGATATTGGTACTACCAAGATTGTTGCCATGATTGGTAAGTACAATGAATATGATAAACTTGAAATCTTAGGTCTTGGTAAGTCTAAAAGTTTAGGAGTTCATCGTGGAGTTGTAAATAACATAACACAAACCATTCAATCCATTCAACAAGCAGTCCAAGATGCAGAGACTTCATCAGGAATGAAAATTTCTGATGTAATTGTAGGAATCGCAGGACAACACATTAGAAGTTTACAACATAGCGATTACATCACTAGAAAAGATAGCGATATTGTAATTGATGAGCTTGATATTGAAAACTTGTGTAATCAAGTTCATAAATTAGTAATGTTACCTGGTGAAGAAATAATTCATGTACTGCCGCAAGATTTTAAAGTTGATGGGCAAAATGAAATAACAGAACCGATAGGAATGTATGGAGGCAGGTTAGAGGCCAATTTTCATGTTGTTGTAGGTCAAGTTACTTCTATTAGAAATATTGGGAGGTGTATAAAGAGCTCGGGTTTAACTCTTTCTGGTATCACATTAGAACCATTGGCTTCTGCAAATGCAGTATTGGGAATTGAAGAAAAAGAGGCAGGCGTTGCATTGATCGATATTGGTGGTGGAACAACCGATTTGGCAATATTTAAAGATGGAATTATCAGGCATACTGCAGTAATCCCTTTTGGAGGAAATGTTATAACTGAAGATATTAAAGAAGGTTGCTCCATCATTGAAAAACAAGCCGAATTGCTTAAAATTAAATTTGGATCAGCTTGGCCAGGAGAAAATAAAGATAATGAAATTGTATCTATCCCTGGATTAAGGGGAAGAGAGCCTAAAGAAATTACCCTTAAAAACCTTTCAAAAATAATTCATGCTCGAGTAATTGAGATTGTTGAACAAGTGTATCTAGAAATTAAAAATTATGGTCATGAGGATCAAAAGAAAAAACTAATAGCGGGGATTGTGTTAACTGGAGGAGGAGCTCAATTAAAACATTTAAAACAATTGGTAGAGTATATAACAGGAATGGATACTCGTGTTGGTTTTCCTAATGAGCATATGGCAGGTGATAGTGATAGTGAAGTTACCAGTCCGATGTATGCAACTGCAGTTGGATTGGTTTTAAATGGATTGGAGAATACTAAAATAAATGAAGTTCAGGAAGAAGAAATTAATGAAGAATTAGAGTCGTTAACCAACGAAGAAATACCGGCACCAAAACGAAAAGGATTTTTCGATAAATGGGTTGAAAACCTTAAAGATTTTTTAGATAACGCAGAATAATGAAGATATAAAATATCATAATAAAAGAAACTAACAACCTCACAAAAATGAAATTATGAGTAGCAACAATCAAATGGACAGTTTTCAGTTCGATATGCCAAAAAACCAATCCAATGTAATTAAAGTCATTGGAGTTGGAGGAGGAGGTAGCAACGCAATCAATCACATGTTTAGTCAAGGAATAAATGGTGTGGATTTTGTTATTTGCAATACAGACTCTCAAGCTTTAGATAGCAGCCCTGTACCTAATAAAATTCAATTAGGTGTAACACTAACAGAAGGTTTAGGAGCTGGAGCAAATCCTGAAATAGGAGAACAGTCTGCTGTTGAAAGTATGGAAGATATTAAAGCGATGCTAACAACAAATACCAAAATGTTATTTATAACAGCTGGAATGGGTGGTGGTACTGGAACTGGTGCAGCACCTATTATCGCTAAAATGGCAAAGGATTTAAATATTCTTACTGTTGGGATCGTAACCATACCTTTTGAGTTTGAAGGTAAAATGAGAAATCAACAAGCAAATATTGGGGTAGAAAGATTAAGAGATAATGTTGATTCTCTTATAGTAATTAATAACAATAAACTACGCGATGTTTATGGTAATCTAGGTTTTAAAGCTGGCTTTTCTAAAGCAGACGAAGTATTAGCAACTGCAGCTAGGGGGATTGCAGAAGTAATTACACATCATTATACACAAAACATTGATTTACGTGACGCGAAAACAGTACTTTCAAATAGTGGAACTGCGATTATGGGAAGTGCTAGTGCAAGTGGTACAAATAGAGCTTCCGAAGCAATTTCAAAAGCATTAGATTCTCCATTGTTAAATGATAACAAAATTAAAGGAGCTACAAATGTGTTGTTGTTAATTGTTTCTGGTATAGAAGAAATTACTATTGATGAGATTGGAGAGATTAGTGACTTTATCCAGAGTGAGGCTGGGCACGGTGCTAATATTATTATGGGTGTTGGTGATGACGAATCTTTAGAAGATGCTGTAGCTATTACAGTTATTGCTACAGGATTTAATGTAGAACAACAAAACGATATTGTAAATACAGAATCTAAAAAAGTAATTCATATTCTTGACGGTGAACAGCGAGTAGAACAAGTTTTAGTAGCTGATAAAACTTTATCTAATGTTGATTCCATTTCTAATAAAACTATTGATAAGCCAAGTATAAATAATTTTGAAGAGCCAATAATTAGACATTCGCTTCTGGAAGAAGTTAAAGAGGTTGTTATTTCAAAAAAAACCATTCCGTTTGAAGATTTCGTTGAGACATCTGATTCATTGAAAAATTTAGAAGTTAATTTTGAAGAAATTGACATACATCATTTGGCTGAATTTCAAGAAGTAAATATTAATGAGATTAATGTTGAAGATTTTACTATAGTAGATTCAATAGTAGAAGAAAGTGTTGAAGATGAATTTACAGAAGTTAATAGAAATATCGAGACTCCTGAGGAGCAAATATTAATGTTTGATTTAGAGGTAAATACTACTTCTGAAAAGACTTTTGAAATAAATGAACCACATCGTGAAAATGCAAGAAAGTTGGAGACAATGATTTCTGGTATTGAAGAAATTGAAGTGAATGATCATGTAGAAGTAGCTCCTATTACTGAAGTAACTAAAGAGCAAACCATTACCTATAGTTTGGACAACTATCAAGAAGTGGAAGATCATTTAAATGATGCTAAACCTTTAGATTCTGAAGATGAGATTAGTGATGAAGAAATTGTTTTCGAAACTAGAACAATAGCTGTTCCAGAACGAAATAATAAAGAAGATAACGAGCCAGAAGATCCTTTAAATACGCCAATTTCTAAATTGTTAAGTGAACGTACAGAAATTAGAAAAAGACAAATGAAAGAGTTTAATTATAAGTTTAATAACAAACTTTCTCATATTGATGAAATTGAAAAGCAACCAGCTTACAAACGAATGGGTATAGAATTGGATGAAACATCAAATCAAGAATCTAACTTATCAAGAACTTCATTAAATACGGATGATGATAATGAATTAGATTTGCGTTCCAATAATTCTTTTTTGCATGACAATGTAGATTGATATTTTTTTAATTTTAAAAAGGCAGTGCAAAAAAATATTAAATCATAATAATTGTAGGTTTTTAAAAGTATTATACTTTATAAGGCATAGTTTATAATTAAGAAATGTGCAAGGTCGATATTTATATAGGTCTTGCGCATTTTTTTGTATTTATGTTTATCAAGGAGGATTTAATGGAAGTGTTGTAGCTCAAATAGGAAACAGAAATGGATCTGATGTTGATCAATATGTTGAAGGAGATAATGGATCTTTAGTTACTCAACTAGGTTGGAGAAACATGAGTACTGTTATACAAATAGGTGGTGGTCCAAGTTTAGATTAAATTCTTAAACTTAAATAAACAAATGCAAGATTTCTTTAAATAGAAGTCTTGCATTTTTTTGTATTTATATATTGTCCTTATAATTTTATGAAATAAAACAAATAATAGAAATATAACTATCTTTGAAATGATAAAATATAAAAAATAATGAGCTTAGAAAAAAAATTAATGGAAGCGATAAAAACCGCAATGAAAGAAAAAAATCAACAAGCATTAGCTGCATTACGTGCAGTTAAATCTGAATTGATTTTATTAAAAACTAGCGGATCATTGTCTGAATTAAACGAAATAGATGAAAATAAGATATTGCAAAAATTAGTAAAACAGCGAAAGGATAGTGCTTCCATTTTTTCAGAACAGAATAGAGAAGATTTGGCAATACCAGAATTAGAACAAGCTGGTATCATTTCACAATTTTTACCCAAACAAATGAGTGAAAATGAGGTTGAAATAGTGGTGGCTGAAATAATTAGTAAAACAGGAGCAAATTCCATGAAAGATATGGGTAAAGTTATGGGATTGACCAATAGTCAGCTAGCAGGAAAAGCCGATGGTAAAACTATATCTGGAATTGTAAAAAAAATGCTCTCCAATTAATACAGAAAGTATCTCATAATATTGCAAGGTTCTTTAAATCTAAATAAATGAACAAATCGATAATAAAAAACATTAAGCCACTAGGTTTTACTTGGGAAACTCAAGATCCATTTTTATTTTGTGCTTATCATAGAGATCAATATCCAATGGGTAACTCTCAAATGGGGGTAAACCATGAAGCGTTAAAAGGAAGAAATATTGGTCAAGATTTCAATAAAAAAGACGGTTGGAGTATGTATCATGGTAGTAAAATTCCAGGCTTCCCGTATCATCCTCATAGGGGATTTGAAACCATTACCATCAATAAAGAAGGAGTTGTAGACCATTCAGACTCTCTTGGTGCTGCTGGTCGATTTATGGCAGGTGATGTACAATGGATGACTGCAGGTAAAGGCATTCAACATTCTGAGATGTTTCCTTTAATCAACAAAGATAAAGACAACATATTGGAAATTTTCCAAATATGGTTGAACTTGCCTAAAGTTTCCAAAATGGTAGAACCACATTTCAAAATGTTATGGAATGAGGATATCCCTCTAATTAATTATAAAGATGAATTAAACAGGACAACTTCAATTGAGGTTATTGTAGGTAAAATAAATACAATTAATGCTTTAGAACCTAATCCTGATTCTTGGGCAGCAAACCCAGACAATTCAGTAGGTGTATACACTGTAAAGATGGAAGCTGGTGCCAATTGGATTTTACCTAAAACAAATAGTGATGCAAATCGTTCTGTTTTCTTTTATAAAGGAGATACCATTAAATTAGAAGCTAAAACAATTTTAGCTAACCACGTTTTAGAACTTGAAGCAGGAGAGAACATAGAATTTCAAAATGGAAATGCGGAAAGCTACTTTTTAATTCTTGAAGGTAAACCAATTGGAGAGCCAGTAGCTCAACACGGTCCTTTTGTAATGAATACTCAGGAAGAAATTAGAGAAGCTATGAGCGATTATGGTAAAACTCAATTTGGTGGATGGCCTTGGACAGAAAAAGAAGTAGTTCATGCTAGAGATAAAGGTAGATTTTCTATACACAGTAATGGAAAAGAAGAAATTAGGTATAGATAAAGAGTTATAGTTAAACCTTAATAGTCCTATTTTAACTACAATATAAAGCCGCGTCTTTTTTGAACGTGGCTTTTAATTTTTGAGACCTAGAAAGGATAAATTTTGTTATTCCTAATTTAGCTCCACTTTGAAAATTAAAGACCTGCAATAAAAACTTAAGCATTTAAAACGAATGAGTTCGAACCCCAAAAGCGAATACTATTTTTGGGTTAATTCTCATTTTATTGAAAGAAATCTCAAACATAAAAAAAGGAAAACCAATTCCAGTGTATCATTTCTCCGATTTAGTGACCCCGGCAGGATGGTTTTTCCTGTAAGTACTCTGCTTTAAAAATTAAAACATTCAATACTATTAAGGATTAGCTGCACTGATCCCACAAAGCTCCGCTTTGAAAATAGCACAAACAAAAAAACGCTCAAGCAAGCTTGGCGTTTTTTCTTAATTACACTATTTATTCGTGACCTCGAGAGGATTCGAACCTCCAACCCTCAGAGCCGAAATCTGATATTCTATCCAGTTGAACTACGAAGCCATTTTTAAGATTATAAAAATACTACTATTATTAAAAATGTACTGTAAAAATCATTAAGTAATATAAGTGTTTTTATTCCACTCTTAAAATCAAATCATCTTGCATGATCATTTCGCCTTCTTTTAGTATTATTGATTTTACTTTACCATCGCGAATTGCAGTTACCGTTGTTTCCATTTTCATGGCTTCAATAATAAAAAGTGGATCATTTTCTTTTATTTCTTGCCCTTTTTTCACGAGAACTTTATAAAGTAATCCTTGAAGCGGAGAGCCAATTTCATCAATGTTGTTTTCATCAGCTTTTAGATTTTCTACTTTGCTGATATTTAATTTTTTATCTGGTACTTCTATCATTTTGTTTTCCCCGTTTATTTTAAAAAATACGGTTCTAATTCCATCCTCATTTGGATTGCTCACCGATAATAATTTTACGATAATTACTTTTCCAGGTTCTAATTCAATAAGGGTTTCCTCTTGGATTTTCATTCCGTAAAAGAAATTGAGTGTAGGAAGAATTGCTAGATTACCATACTTTTTGTAATTTTCATGAGCTTGGTCAAATACTCTAGGGTATAATAGGTATGATAAAAAATCTTCAAACTCTATGGCCCTACTGAAACCTTTTTGATATTTCTTTTTGAAACTTTTTAGAGCAACATCAAAATCAATGGGTGCTAAATGTAAATTTGGTCTATTTTTAAAAGGTTTTTGGTTTTTTAATATTATTTTTTGAAGCTTTTTTGGAAATCCACCTACGGGTTGTCCTAAGTCTCCTTTAAAAAAATCGATTACTGAATCTGGAAATGAAATTTCTTCGCCGTTTTCCATTACTCCTTCAGGAGTTAAATTATTTGTCACCATAAAAATAGCCATATCTCCTACTACTTTTGAGGATGGTGTTACTTTTACTATATTTCCAAACATCGCATTGACTTCGGTATACATTTTTTTAACTTCATCAAAACGTCCTCCTAATCCTAATGCATTTGCTTGCGGGCGTAGATTGGAATATTGTCCACCAGGTATCTCATGTTGATATACCTCGGCTGTTCCAGATTTTAAGCCAGATTCAAAAGGATAATAATACTCCCTAATATCTTCCCAGTAATTGGAAAATTGGTTTAGTTTATTCATATCAAATTCATGAGCTCTATCGTGGTACTTCATCATTTCGACAATCGAATTAAAATTTGGTTGGGATGTAAGACCAGACAGGCCTCCAAGTGCTACATCTACAACATCAACATTTGCTTCAATAGCCTTTAAATAGGTCGCAGATTGAAGTGAAGAAGTATCATGAGTATGTAAATGAATAGGAAGCTTTACCACATCTCTTAATGCTCCAATTAATTCGGTTGCAGCATAGGGTGTTAATAAACCTGCCATATCCTTTAAAGCTATAATATGAGCACCAGCATTCTCTAAATCTTTTGCTAATTGTGTGTAATAGTTGAGTTTGTATTTGGTTTGAGTTGTATCTAGAATATTTCCGGTATAGCTTATGGCTGCTTCCGCTAAAGCTCCGTTGGTATTTCTTACATATTTGATACTAGGTTCCATTGCTTTTACCCAGTTTAAAGAATCAAAAATCCTAAAAATATCAATTCCATTTTCCCAGGATTTATCTACAAATCTTTCTATTAAATTGTCAGGATATGCCTTATAGCCTACTGCATTAGAGCCACGTAATAACATCTGAAATAAGATATTTGGCATTGCTTTTCTTAAATCTCGCAATCGCGACCAGGGACTTTCATAAAGAAAGCGTAAACAAACGTCAAAAGTCGCACCTCCCCACATTTCTACACTAAATGTGTTTGCATGATTTTTCGCAAAACTTTCGGCAACTTTTAGCATGTCATAGGTACGCATACGGGTCGCTAATAAGGATTGATGTGCATCTCTAAATGTGGTATCTGTATAATGAATTTTTTTTTCGTCCCGCAACCATTTACTAAACCTATCTGGACCTAATTCCGTAAGTAAATCTTTGGTACCTTTTGGATATTTGGCAAATTGATTGAAATCAGGGGTTTGGGCATTTCTAAAAACCTTAGAATCATCTAAAACCTTAACATCAGGATTTCCATTTACAATTACTTCTCCTAAATAATTTAATATTTTAGAAGAACGATCTTTCGAAAGTTTAATTTTAAACAGCTCAGGAGTTTTTTGAATGAAATTAACGGTCGCTTTTCCTTCTTTAAAATCAGGATATTGAATAACATTTTGCAAAAAATAAATATTGGTTTTCACACCCCTAATTCTGAATTCTTTTAAAGCTCTTACCATTTTGCGGACAGCACCATCTAGGGTTCTACCATGAGCAGAAACTTTTACTAACATGGAATCGAAAAAAGGGCTCACCTTATACGATTGATATATACTTCCAGCATCTAATCGTATGCCCATACCTGAAGCAGAACGATAGGTTGTAATGGTTCCGTAATCTGGTGTAAAATTGTTTTCAGGATCTTCGGTTGTTAATCTACATTGCAATGCAAAACCATATGTTGCTATTGATTCCTGATCATTAATTTTAATTTGAGTATCGGATAATTTATAACCACCAGCCACGAATATTTGAGTTTTAACCAAATCAATTCCGGTTACCATTTCAGTAACGGTATGTTCTACTTGTATGCGTGGATTGACTTCAATAAAATAAACGTTATCAGCTTTATCCACTAAAAACTCTACGGTACCGATATTATTATAATTTACTTGTTTGGCGATTGCTAATGCATATTTATAGAGATTTTGCTTTACGTCTTCAGATATATTAAAAGAAGGAGCAATTTCTACTACTTTTTGGTGTCTCCGTTGTACTGAACAATCTCGTTCGTGTAAGTGTCGGATATTTCCATGGTTGTCTGCTACAATTTGAACCTCTATATGCTTAGGATCTTCAACATATTTTTCTAAAAACATTGTATCATCACCAAAAGCATTTAGTGACTCGTTTTTAGCAGAATCAAAAGTTTGTTTTAAATCATTAACATTTCTTATAATACGCATTCCTCTTCCACCACCACCAGAAGCAGCTTTTAACATTAATGGATACCCAATTTCAGAAGCTTCAGAAAGAGCAATTTTTAATGAGGATAACTTTTTTTTATTACCTTCTATTATGGGAACATTGCATTTCTCAGCATTTTTTTTTGCGGTAATTTTATCACCTAAAGCATCCATTACCTCGGGATTAGGACCAATAAAAATAATCCCGTTTTTGGCACATTCTCTTGCGAAATTAGAATTTTCTGAGAGAAATCCATATCCTGGATGAATGGCATCAACATTTTTAGATTTTGCTAAATTAATTATTTCATCAATATCTAAATATGGTTTTAAGGGTTGATTGTTCTTTCCAATTTGATAAGATTCGTCAGCTTTATAACGGTGTTGAGAGTAGCGATCTTCATAAGTGAAAATCGCTACCGTCTTTATATTTATTTCAGTACAGGCTCGCAGTACTCTAATGGCAATTTCACTACGATTAGCAACTAATATTTTTTTTATTCTCATGGTTTTTTATTCTAAATAAAATCTGTTTTATTTAATGATATATGGATTTTCTGTTTTATAATTTCTGATGACAAAATCTAATGCACTTTTTAATACTTCTCCCATATTAGTAGCTTTTTTGAAATTTAAATCACCTGTAAGTTTAAATAAATCACCTTTTAATTGATTTGTTTTCTCTAAAGTAGAGACCTTATCTTTCCGCATACAATTTAGAAGATGTTTTAATCTATATTCACTACTAATAGCTCTTTTTGCTAATAAAGAGCGCTCTTCTTTTTCGTATTGATCTATAGATCCTTTTTGAAGTAATTCTAACGACATTTCTACGAAAGGGTTGTTTTCTTTTAAGTATTGAGGTTTATATACCTTAACATTTCCCTCAAAACTTTGTTGATCAAAATCTATTGCTCTTAGTCTATATTGAATTCTGTCAAAATCGTGGGTTAATACAACTACATAATTATAGGCTCTCATATCACCTAATAATCTAACAAAACAACGCTCATTAAATTTCACAAATTCTTTTGACAAGGCTTTTTTATCTTGAATTGAGCAGCGGTTTAAATGATCTTCTATAAAAATATCACAGGGTATTCCTGAAATATGATCTTCTATTATCGTGTCTTTAAAAACTAAAAAATCTATATGATTGGGTGATAATAAATGCTCTAATTCCAATCCGTAAACTCTAGACGCATCGGCACGTTTTAAATAGTAAAAAGTATAGTTGTCATTTAATATATTTCTAATTTTTATTCTAAACGGTTTTGTGTTACCGAAGGTACAATAATCTATACTGTCAACGCTAATAAATGGAAGTGTTGAGTCGTTTCCATCGGCATGTAAAATAGTATATATTTTTTTAAGACCTAATTCAATTTCTTCTTGATCATTACCTGAAAAATAGGTAGACAGCCATAAGGTATCATCTCCGTTTTTATCAAAAATTGAAACAGCACCTTGATAGCGCAATAAATCATCATAACAAATAGGAATTTTTATATTTCTTCCGTTTTTTATTAAATAATCAGTTAACTCTTTAGATATCGGGTATACGGGTTTTTTTTTAGATATTAATTTTTTATTCATAATTAAAAAATGTCCACCATAAATGTAAAATAAATTATTTGTTAATTATAATAAAATAAATAATATTGATGCTTTGGTTTTAATTAATTCTATTAAGAAAAAAGATTCAATTTTAAATTTTAATGGTATGTGTTTACTACTAATTTTTGTAATTCACCTTTTATGTATATGTAGTGTTCTTAATAGATAGAGTATATGGATTAATTAAAATGATACACCAAAGCACTGACACTAGTAATTAACTTTTATGATATACCATTTTTAAAAACTTAACCTATAATAGCTGCTATAAAATAGCGTGTTTATTTTAGAAGATTGTTTAATTCTACTATGGTTTCAGTTGGATTTTCTGAACGAAAAATATAGCTTCCAGCAACAAGTACATCTGCTCCTGCTTCCGCTAATTGTTTAGCGTTTTTATTGGTAACTCCTCCATCTATTTGAATAAGGGTAGTGGCGTTTTTTTTAGTAATCATTTCCTTGAGTTTTTCAACTTTAGAATAGGTGTTTTCAATAAAACTCTGACCGCCAAAACCCGGATTTACACTCATGATGCAGACTAGGTCAATATCATTGATTGTGTCTTCTAGTAAATTAATATTGCTGTGAGGATTTAATGCAACACCAGCTTTCATACCTTCCGCTTTTATTGCTTGTAAAGTTCTATGTAAATGAGTGCAAGCCTCATAATGTACTGTTAAGTAATTAACTCCTAAATCGGCAAATGTTTTTATATAACGATCTGGATCAATAATCATTAGATGCACATCTAAGGTTTTTGATGCATGCTTTGCAATAGAATTAATAATTGGCATACCAAATGAGATATTCGGGACAAAAACACCGTCCATTACATCTAAATGAAACCAATGAGCATCACTTTGGTTTATCATTTCAACATCACGTTGTAAGTTTCCGAAATCAGCAGCTAAAATAGATGGGGCAATTAGTGTTTTACTCATAATTCAGTTTAGAATATTAATTTTTTAAATGATACAAATGTCTCATAGCAAAAGTACTAATAAAAAAAAGAGTTTTGAAAACTTATAACCTTAATGAGTCTTATTAATCAAATAATAAATAATAAAAAAACCTCTAGTAACTTGCTAGAGGTAATTAAAAAACTAATAATAGGATATTCCTTTTTTATGAAATTTACTGTAACTGTAGTTTGAGATTTATCCTAAATATGTTTTCAATATTTTAGATCTTGTTGTGTGCTTTAATCTTCTAATTGCTTTTTCTTTAATTTGTCTTACACGTTCACGAGTAAGATCGAAAGTTTCACCAATTTCTTCAAGAGTCATAGGATGTTGGTCACCCAGACCAAAATACAAGCGTACTACATCAGCCTCACGAGGAGTTAATGTTTCTAGTGCTCTTTCAATTTCTGTACGTAAGGATTCGTGTAAAAGTAAGCGATCTGGATTTGGAGATTCTCCACTACGCAATACATCGTAGAGGTTCGAATCTTCTCCTTCAACTAAAGGTGCATCCATCGATACGTGGCGTCCAGAGTTTTTCATAGACTCTTTTACATCATTTATTGTCATGTCCAATTCTTTCGCGATTTCTTCTGCTGAAGGCGGACGTTCATGAGCTTGCTCTAAATAAGCAAACATCTTGTTAATTTTATTAATACTACCAATTTTATTTAAAGGCAAACGGACAATACGAGATTGTTCTGCCAATGCTTGTAATATGGATTGACGAATCCACCATACTGCATATGATATAAACTTAAATCCACGAGTTTCATCAAAACGTTGAGCAGCTTTTATAAGTCCTAAATTACCTTCGTTAATAAGATCGGGAAGTGTTAATCCTTGGTTTTGGTATTGCTTAGCTACCGATACAACAAAACGTAAATTAGCCTTTGTCAACTTCTCTAAAGCAATTTGGTCTCCTGCTTTGATACGTTGTGCTAATTCAACTTCTTCGTCTGCGGTAATTAAGTCAACTTTTCCAATTTCTTGTAGATATTTATCTAGGGAAGCGGTTTCACGATTGGTAACCTGCTTGGTAATTTTAAGTTGTCTCATCTAGTCTGTTTAAGTTAATTATTTTACTGCCTTAATGTGTTATACGTAATTGAGATGCAAAAAGTTACAAAAGGTTGTGATTTTTATTGAATATTTTAAAATAAATAAAAAAACCTCCAAAGTGATTTCTCAAATTGGAGGCTTTAATTGGTCTTAAAAATAGATTGACTAATTTCTATTTCTATTGTCTCTTCCTCGATTATCTCTACCTCGGTCATTTCTGTCGTTACGCTCACGTGGCGGACGTTCCACAAAACCTTCCGGTTTAGGAAGAATTGCTTTACGAGAAACCTTTTCTTTGCGAGTACGTTTGTCAATACCGAAATATTTAACATCGAAAACATCTCCCATATTAACTACATCTGAAACATTTTCTGTACGTTCCCAAGCTAATTCAGAAACGTGTAATAATACTTCGTTTCCTGGAGCATCCATATATTCTACAACAGCACCAAAATCTAACATCTTGATTACTTTTACTTCATATACGCTATCAACTACGGGCTTGAATAATATAGAATCTATTTTTGCCATAACAGCATCAATACCTTCTCTACCAACTCCTAAAATTTCAACAATACCTTCCTCAGTAACTGGATCTTCGTTAATAACGATCGTAGTCTCAGTTTCCTTTTGCATTTCTTGAATCACTTTTCCACCTGGTCCAATTAAGGCTCCGATAAATTCGTTAGGAACACGTCTTGTAACCATAGTAGGTGCGTGATCTTTAACATCTGGGTTTGGTGTAGCAATAGTTTCTGTTAATTTCTCTAAAATATGAAGACGACCATCACGAGCTTGTTTTAATGCATTCACTAAAATCTCGTAAGACAATCCTTTTACTTTAATATCCATTTGACAAGCAGTAATACCGTCCGCAGTACCAGTTACTTTAAAATCCATATCTCCTAAATGATCTTCATCTCCTAAAATATCGGATAAAACTGCATAGTTTCCAGATTCTGCATCAGAAATTAATCCCATTGCAATACCAGAAACTGGTTTTTTCATTTGTACACCTGCATCCATTAATGCCATGGTTCCAGAACATACTGTAGCCATTGAAGAAGAACCGTTAGATTCTAGTACTTCAGATACAACTCTTACTGTATAAGGACAGTCTGAAGGAATCATTCCTTTTAATGCACGTTGTGCTAAGTTACCATGTCCAACTTCTCTACGAGAAGTTCCACGAATTGGTCTAGCTTCTCCAGTACAAAAAGGAGGGAAGTTATAATGTAAATAGAAATTTTCTTCTCCTTCATAAGATGGCATATCTATTTTGTTTGCATCTCTAGAAGTTCCTAAAGTTACCGTAGCTAAAGCTTGAGTTTCACCACGTGTAAAAATTGAAGAACCGTGAGTAGATGGTAAATAATCAACTTCACACCAAATTGGTCTAATTTCGTCAGTCTTACGACCGTCTAAACGTAAACCTTCATTTAAAGTTAAATCTCTAATCGCAGCTTTTTCCGCCTTGCGATAATAATCGGAAACTAAACCACCGTAATCTGCTAATTCTTCTTCAGAAAATGATGCTTTAATATCTTCTTTTATTTGTTTAAATGCAGCAGTTCTTTCATGTTTAGCAGATCCAGCATTTGCAATAGCATATACTTTATCATAAGCCATGTCATGAACTTTCTTCATTAAATCTTCTTCTACTCTTTCTCCTTCATATTCACGAACTTCTTTCTTTCCAAATGCTTCAGCTAATCTTAGTTGAGCAGCACATTGTACTTTAATGGCTTCGTGTGCAAATTTAATAGCATCCGCCATTTCGTCTTCAGAAATCTCATCCATTTCACCTTCTACCATCATTACTGAATCTGCAGAAGCACCAATCATCATATCTAAATCAGATTCTGCTAATTGAGCACGTGTTGGGTTGATGACAAATTCACCATTAACACGACCGACTCTTGCTTCAGAGATTGCGCATTCGAATGGAAAATCTGATAATTGAATAGCAGCAGAAGCAGCTAGTCCTGCCATTGCATCTGGCATAACGTCATCGTCATGAGACATTAATTGAATCATCACTTGTGTTTCTGCAGTATAATCTTTTGGAAATAATGGACGTAATACACGATCCACTAAACGCATCGTTAATACTTCACCGTCACTTGGTCTTGCTTCTCTTTTAAAGAAACCTCCAGGATAACGACCAGCAGCAGCGAATTTTTCTCTATAATCTACTGTTAATGGCAAAAAACCAAGGTCCTTTTGTTCGTAATTGGAAACTACTGTACATAACATCATACATTTTCCTGATTGCACTACAACGCTACCATGAGCTTGTTTTGCTAATTTTCCGGTTTCGATAGAAATTTCTCTACCATCACCAAGGTCAATGACCTCTCTAAATACTTTTGGAATCATAAATTTTTTTAATTTTGCACTTTAAAATTAAGTGCAGTTAACAATGGTCAATATTCGCATTTACGAATACAGTTGTTGTGCTGTGTGTAGTTGACCAATGAAAAACCTACTGGTAGCTTTTCTGTTTAAATACTTGCTAATGCAAGTGCTTTATTAATATTGAGTGTAAAGTTTTATTTTCACACTTTCTCCTTTTAATAAAGAATTGCCTGATGAATCAGAAATTAAAAAAGGGAGCACAAGGCTCCCAATACTATTACTTACGTAAACTCAATTCTTTAACAATTGCACGATATCTCATAATATCTTTTTTCATGAGATAATTTAAAAGCGATCGTCTTTTACCTACTAACATTACCAAAGAACGTTCTGTATTGTAATCCTTGTGGTTTTTTCTTAGGTGTTTAGTTAAATGCTCGATACGGTAGGTGAATAGAGCAATTTGCCCTTCAGCTGATCCAGAGTCTTTTTCAGACTTACCGTGTTTTTTGAAAATTTTTCCTTTTTCTTCTGGTGATAAATACATGCCAATATTAGTTTAATGATTTTTATGTACAGATTACCACTATGATAATCAGGGCGCAAAGATATTGCTTTTCTATAATAAACCTAATAGAATTATTGCTTTATTTTAATAGACAAAAAGTATTTCTATTTATTATTGAAAGTCATATGTTACTCTAGGGTGGTTTTTATAATGATCAATCAATAAAGATTAATGAAACCTGTATTACAACTAACTAACTTTATGCTATGTTTTCTCTAAGTGGACGGTTTAATATTAAATCGATATATAGATTTACTTTAGATTTTAAATCTTTTCTATGAGTAATGAAATCTAAAAAGCCGTGTTCTTGTAAAAATTCTGCTCTTTGAAAACCTTCAGGTAACTCTTTTCCAGTAGTATCTCTAACTACACGAGGTCCAGCAAAAGCGACTAATGCTCCTGGTTCACTAATATTAATATCACCTAGCATAGCGAAAGATGCAGTTGTTCCACCTGTAGTAGGATCTGTACAAAGAGAGATGTAAGGTATTTTTGCTTCAGCAAGTTGTGCTAGCTTAACAGAGGTTTTTGCTAATTGCATTAAAGATAAAGCCGCTTCCATCATTCTAGCTCCACCACTTTTTGAAATGATCATAAACGGTAATTTCTGGTTGATTGCATAACCAGCAGCCCGGGCAATTTTTTCTCCGACAACACTGCCCATCGATCCGCCAATAAACCTAAAGTCCATACAAGCTATAACTATGTCTTTTCCCATGGATTTTCCAACTGCAGTTCTAACAGCGTCCTTTAGCTTTGTTTTTTCTTGGGCATCTTTTAAACGATCAGAATATTTTTTAGTATCCTTAAATTTTAAAGGATCTTTTGATGTTAACTTTGGATTTAATTCTTTGTAGTTTCCATCGAATAAAATATCGAAATACTCATTACTCCCTATTCTTACATGATAGCCGTCTTCAGGACTTACATAAAAATTTTTCCCTAATTGTTCTGTGTCTACTATTTTTCCGGTAGGTGACTTATACCATAGTCCTTTTGGGACATCTTTTTTTAACTCGGTAGGAGTTTGAATCCCTTTTTTTGTTCTTTTAAACCAACTCATAGTTTGTAAGGTTTTACATTTTAAATGGTTATTTGTTTATAAAATGTTAGGCAATGTATTTAAATAAAAATAAAAAGTCAACTAATAAAAGCCGAAAAATAAATTTATAAGGTGTTTACGTTGTTAAGGTCTTTAAAAGCCTGTGTTAATCTTTTTTTGAATGTAAGTTCACCTTCACGGAGCCATTTTCTTGGATCATAGTATTTTTTGTTTGGTAAATCAGCTCCATCTGGGTTGCCAATTTGGGTTTTTAAGTATGCTACATTATTATTCATGTAGTCACGGATACCTTCATTAAAGGCAAATTGTAAATCGGTATCAATATTCATTTTTATGACGCCATAACCAATAGCTTCACGAATTTCTTCCAAAGTTGAACCACTTCCCCCATGAAATACAAAATCGATTGGATTGTTTCCAGTGTTATATTTCTTCTGAACGAATTCTTGGGAATTTTTTAATATAATTGGAGTTAATTCAACATTTCCGGGTTTATAAACTCCATGAACATTACCGAAAGCTGCTGCGATTGTAAATTGATCACTCACTTTCATTAATTCTTCATAAGCGTAAGCTACTTCTTCTGGTTGAGTATAAAGTTTTGAAGAATCTACACCACTATTATCAACACCATCTTCTTCTCCTCCTGTGATACCTAATTCTATTTCAAGTGTCATGCCTATTTTAGACATTCTCTCTAAGTATTTTTTACAAATTTCAATATTTTCTTCTATAGGTTCTTCTGAAAGATCAATCATATGAGAACTATAAAGAGGCGCCCCTGTAAGTTTGAAGTGTTCTTCACCAGCATCTAATAATCCATCTATCCAAGGCAATAATTTTTTTGCACAATGATCGGTATGCATAATAACGGTTGCTCCGTAAACTTTAGCTAATTCATGTACGTGCTTTGCACCTGAAACACCTCCAGCGATAGCAGCTTTTTGGTTTTCATTACTAAGTCCTTTTCCAGCATTGAAATGAGCACCACCATTAGAAAATTGAATAATAACAGGTGAATTTAATTCAGCAGCAGTTTCTAAAACAGTATTTATAGTGTTTGATCCTGTTACGTTTATTGCAGGTAAGGCAAATCCTTTTTCCTTGGCAAATTGATGTATTTTTTGAACTTCTTTTCCGGTAGCGATACCTGGCTTGATAGTATGATTCATTGTTGCAAATTTATAAGGCTAAAATAATAAAATTTAATGATTTAAAATGGATAGTTGATTCCAATATTATAAACGGCATTTCCGAAATTATAATCAGTAAACCATCTATTTCCTTTTTGATAAAAGGGATTATATGTTTTAAAACCAATGTCTAATCTAAAAACAAAAAAACCAAAATCATAACGCAAACCAAAACCAGATGAAACAGCAATATTTTCAAGATCTTTTAGGCTAGTAAAAGTTCTTGCAGGATCGGTAATATTATCTAAAACATTCCAAATATTACCCGCATCAACAAATAAAGCTCCATAAAAATTTCCAATTAATTTAAAACGATATTCTCCATTTAAAGTTATTTTAAAATTAGCTTCATTAAAATCTAAAACACCTCCACTTCTTCCTGGACCAAGGCTATAGGCTTGCCAGCCTCTATTGTCATTTCCTCCACCAGCAAAATAACTTTTGGTGAAAGGAATACTAGTGCTATTACCATAGGGAAGAGCAACACCTATAAAACTTCTAAAAGCCAGTTTGTTTTCATAATTTAAATCCCAATGTTTTATATATTCTGCTTCTGCTTTTATATAATGAGAAAATGCTACATTACCAATAGAATAGGTATCTAATGTATCTTTTTTTACTCCTAATATTTTTGCCAATTCATTAGTTATAAACCCAGCAGATTCTATTTTCCATCGTATCCTGTGAAATGAATTATCTTTATTATTTTCTCTTGTATCTTTTGTCCATGTATAATTTAGAGCAATTATTAAATTATCTTCAGTAAGTCTTTGTTGCCTTTCTGCTATACTTAATACTTCATTTTGATCTTCGGCACTTAAATCTAGATCATTATTTTGGTCTAAGGCAAGTCTTATAAAAGAACTTGTTTCTTCTGGTATTAAAAGTTGTTGAGTTTCTGAGTTTTCAAATTCATATCCAGAATCTATTGCAATATCATTCAAGATATTATAAGAGCTGTTATAAATGTTAAAATAATTTTCTGGATTAAAATTCTTTACAAACTGTATATTTAATAAATCTAAATAATTACTTCTTTTAATTTTTGGATTCCATCGATAATTATAAATTAAGTTGATGTATTGACGGTCTAAACCAATATTATTTTGATTTGTAAAACCAACAGTAGCAGAGGTTGACGGAGACATGTATTTTGGAATAAATCGATCTGTTTTTATCGGGAAAATAATCCTTGGAAATATTAGAGTCATATCAGCACCAATGTCTGAATTGTTAAAAAACCTACTTTTATTATTTCCAGCATCTAAAGAAGATCCGACTCTGCCTTTAGCTGAAATTTCTAATATTTCTGCTCTTTTAAAAACATTTCTATTCAAGAAAGAAGCTTTAAACCCGATACCAAACTGCTGAATTGTTGAGGTAAAAGCATCAAGATCTAATCCTAATGAATATTTTTTACGAGATGTTAATAATATAGTAGCTATAAGATCTGTTCCAGTACTATCTTTAGGATCTTCAAGGTAGGATATCTTTGGGTATTTAAATATTTTTAAATCACTAATTTGTTTGTAAGTTAAGCTTCGCTCTGATTCTTTAAATATTTTTCCTGGTGAAATGGCAATTGCATCAGTAATTGCTTTAGGGAAAAATTTAAGTTCTTCGTAACTATAAAGATGATACCCATTAAAAAAAGTAGAATCTATTATGGTTTTATTTCTGTTTTTATAGTTATAATCAGTTACTATTTGAACCTCACTAATTTTATGTATTTTAAATGGTTCTGAACGAACAGTATCGTTTTTTCTTATTTTTCTATCTGAAATTTTGTAAATAATATCCACTTTATGATCAGTGTTAACAGAATCTGCTTCAAATTCTATATAACTTTGATCAAAATAAAATAATCCAGCGTTTCTAAAGTTTCTAGAAATTCGTTCTCTTTCATTATTAAAATCATTTGTTGAATATTGCTTTTCTGGTATTATTAAAGATTTATTCTTAATGATTTGAAATAATGAATCGACTATTGGAGAACTTAATTCTTCTTTTATAGTTCCAATAAAATAAGGTTTGTTTTTTTTTATATAAAAAGTAATTGATGCTCTTTTGTTTTTAATAGTATCAATTTTGTAGCTAGACTCTGTGTTGAACCATCCAAAGCTTGAATAATAGTTGTTAATAAATATAATATTTTTTTTTAATATTTTTTTATTAATGATCGTTGGTTCTTTTCCTATTTTTTGAATCCATTTATTTAAACTTATGTAGTTAGAAGCTATTTTATCTACTTGTTTTTTTGAGTAGATATTATTCATTCTTTTTATCCTATTTGGCTTCTTGTGTTCCCAATTTTGAAAAGTTGAATCGGGTTGTAAATTTGCGAGATTATAAATTTGAAGGCCTAAGGGAAATCCAATAATTTTTTTATTGGGTTGTTGGAATAATAAACTTTTAACTTTAAATTCTTTATTAACAGTGCTGTCAATAATAATTGTGTTCTTTGTAAGTAATAATTCATTCTTTGGAACATGCTTTACTGCATCACAAGAAATAATTAATATAATTAATCCTAAAAATAATGATATTTTTGTAAAAGCTTTGTTCAAGTTTCTAAATTTATTAATGTCAAAAATACATGATTTTGGTAAGCAAAACTCAAATAAAATTAATAACAAGTTTACAGCAAAAAAAATACCGAAATAAATTGGGGTTATTTGTTGCAGAAGGACCAAAAGTTATTAACGAGTTAATAACTGCTAAACTGCAATTACATTCTTTATATTCTACTGTTGACGGATTGTTTGATGGCGAAACTGTTCAGATTGTTTCAGAAAAAGAACTTTCAAAAATTACTGCCTTGAAAAATGCGAATAATTCTTTAGCAGTCTTTAAAATTCCTGACAAAAAACCCTATGTAGAAAACGGAATAACTGTTGTATTAGATGCCATACAGGATCCAGGTAATTTAGGTACCATCATTAGGTTATGTGATTGGTTCGATGTTAAAAATTTAATATGTTCATTAAACACAGTTGATTGCTTTAATCCTAAAGTTATTCAAGCCACTATGGGTTCTATTGTTAGAGTTAATATTGTGTACACAGCTATCGAAGAATTTATTTTGGAAAGAAATTCACCGGTTTATATAGGAGCAATGAACGGAAAAAATATTTATAAAGAGAATTTACCGGATAAAGCTATAATTATAGTTGGAAATGAAGCAAATGGTGTTTCAACTAATATCATTAATCTTGTTGGTAATAAAGTAGCTATTCCACAATTTGGGGTTAATAAAAAAACTGAAAGCTTAAATGTAGCAACCGCTACTGCAATACTTTTAAGTGAATTTAAAAGAATTACTGTATCGTAAAGTTTATAAAAACTCCTCTTGAAGACATCTTTTCAACATTACTAGTCCAACCACTGTTTGGGTTGTTATCTCTTACTAATTCATCGTTCATCCCAAAAACACCACGAATGGATGGTGTGAATTTGAAATAATATAAATAAAAATCGATACCAAAGCCTAACTCATAATTATAGTTTGATGCTGTAGTTCTAAATCGACCAGTCTCATTGTCTTCAGGATTTTCTTCGTTACTTGCTAAATTAAATGATGTTGAAAACCCACCGATTATAAATGGTTTTATATTGTTGAGCCTTTTTGTAGAAACTTTTAATAATAATGGGATATGTATGTAGGTTGCTTTTACTTCTCTTAAATAATCACTTACTTCATCAAAACCCGGAAATAAAAAGTTTCGTGAAGTAAAACTAAGGCCTGGTTCTAATCTTAAATCAAGATAATTATTAATACGTAAATTACCTAAAAGACCAACGTTAAAGCCAGCTTCCCCAATAACTAAAATATCTGTATTATCACCTTGAGTTTGTTCTTTATAATCAAAATTATAAGAGTAATCGTTGAATCCTAAGAAATATCCCCAAGAAAGGGCTTTCATATCATTGTTTGCTCCATTTAATAATTTTTCATTACTAAATAATTGCGCATTCACATTTTGGTTAAAAAATGATAATATAAATACAAAAAACAGTTTTTTCATAATTATTTGGTAGCGGTATAAATTGTTGCAACGCCAAAAGTTTGAGGATTATTTATCACATTTATAAACCCAATTTTCCGTAAAATATTGTTTAGTTTTTCACCATAAGGAAAAACAGACGCACTTTCGCTTAAATAATTATAGGCAGCTTTGTCTTTTGAGAATAATTTTCCGATTATAGGAAGTAGTATTTTTGAATGAATTTTATATCCTTGTTTAAATATAAAGTTGGTGGGAATGGAAGTTTCTAAAATTATAAACAATCCATTGGGTTCTAAAACTCTTAGTATTTCTGACAAACCTTTTTCTAAGTTTTCAAAATTTCTAATGCCAAATGAAACCGTTATGGCATCAAACGTATTATCACTAAATGGCAATGCTTCTGAATCTCCTTTAATAAATTCAACCGTATTTTTTAATGTACTATCAGTAACTTTTTTTCTAGCTATTGACAACATTCCTTCAGATAAATCCAATCCAATTATTTTTGTTGCCGAAGTTTTTTCTGCAAATTTAACTGCCAAATCACCAGTTCCAGTAGCTATATCTAAGATACTTTCTGGTTGATGTTCGATAATGGTTGCTAAAACCCTTTTACGCCATTTAATATCCGTACCAAAAGAAATGACACGATTAAGTCCGTCATAATTCTCCGAAATAGTATCGAACATTTTTTCTACTTGCTTTTTTTTGTTAAGAGTAGAATCTTTATAAGGTGTTACTTTTTTATCTGTTTTCATAACGATTGCAAAATTACATATTTTTTACTATTTGATTAGTAGGATTGTGTGAAAATAGATTTGTGATTTTCGAACAGTTATTTTTATTTTATTTATATACATTTGTTCTACTTTTAGTTCATCAATTTATTATGAAAATTATAATTGCAGGTGCTGGTGAGGTTGGATTTCATTTAGCTAAACTTCTTTCTTTCGAGTCACAAGATATTATTTTAATAGATACTTACAGAGAGTCTTTAGCCAATGCTAGTTCTCATTTAGATATCAGGGTTGTGCATGGAAATGCCACCTCAATAGCTGTATTAAAAGAAGCGAATGTTCAAAATACAGATTTGTTAATTGGTGTAACTTCTAGTGAGACTACAAATATTACCACTTGTGCATTAGCCAAGCAATTAGGTGCCAAACATACGATTGCTAGAATTACCAATACAGAGTTTATTCATAATAAAGATGAAGTAGGTTTTAAAAAAATTGGAATTGATGAATTAATTTCTCCAGAGTCTCTTGCTGCAAAAGAAATCGAACTTTTATTAAATCAAAGTGCATTTAATGATACGTTTGAGTTTGAAGATGGAGCACTTTTAATGATTGGACTTATTCTTTCTCGGACCGCAGCTTTTGTCGGAAAAACGGTTAAAGAAGTTGCCGAATTATATCCAAATTTAGAATACATGCCAATTGCAATTCAACGGTATGCAACTCAATATACATTAATACCTAGAGGTGATACAAAATTTAAAGAAGGTGATCAAGTTTATTTTACAACTACTCAATTAGGAGTAGATGAGATTTATAGATTAACTGGAAAAGTAAAAGTTGAAATAAAAAATGTAATGATTCTTGGTGGAAGTAAGATAGGGACTAAAACAGCAAGAGATTTATGCAAGCATAGTTTTAATGTAAAACTAGTAGAAAAAGAAAAAGAAAAAGCTTTTGAAATAGCAGATGAATTGCCAAATTGTTTGGTTATAAAAGGTGATGGTAGGGATGTGGATTTATTAGATGAAGAACAAATATGCGATATGGATGCATTTATTGCGGTAACAGGAAACAGTGAAACCAACATTATGTCTTGTTTGGTAGCAAAATCTAAAGGTGTTAAAAAAACAATAGCTTTAGTAGAAAATATGGATTATTTTCAGCTATCACATTCCATTGGAATAGATACGCTTATTAATAAAAAACTACTTGCTGCTAACAATATTTTTAGATATATCCGAAAAGGGGAAATTCTAGCCATGACAAAGCTTAATAATATGAATGCAGAAACATTAGAGTTTTTAGTTACTTCTACTTCTAGGGTTTGCAATCAATTAATTAAGAAAATAGACATTCCTCGTTCAGCAATAATAGGAGGGATTGTAAGAAATGGAAAAGGAATGATTGTTCTTGGAGATTTTACAATTATAGCTGGTGATAGGGTAGTGGTTTGTTGTCTACCTCAGTCTATAAAAAAAGTAGAAAAACTTTTTGTATAATGAGTTCATATGTAAAACTCAATTATAAAATTATTTTTCATTTAATGGGATTACTTATCGGTGTGAACGGTGGGTTTATGCTTTTAGCTACTTTTGTCAGTTATTATTACTCTGATGGAGTAGCTGCTGAAATGTTGGAAGCAAGTATTATAACTATTTTTATAGGAGCAGTTATAATGTTGCTCACAAAAAATAAGCGAAAAGAACTTCAAAAAAGAGATGGTTATGTAATTGTTACTTTTGGTTGGATTTTTATGTCATTGGCAGGAACCTTGCCTTATATTATAACGGGAGCTATCCCTAGTTTTACAGATGCTTTTTTTGAAACAATGAGTGGATACACCACAACTGGTGCTTCTATTTTAAATGATATAGAAAGTATCCCTTATGGCGTATTATTTTGGAGAAGTATTACGCATTGGATAGGAGGGATGGGTATTATCGTGTTAGCGATTGCTATATTACCATTATTAGGAATTGGAGGAATGGAATTATTTACGGCTGAAGCTCCTGGTCCTAGTAGTGATAAATTACATCCCAGAATTACAGATACTGCAAAAAGACTTTGGTTAATTTATGTAGGGTATACCGTTGCAGAAACCATATTGCTAAAGTTAGCAGGAATGAGCATGTTCGATGCTGTTAACCATTCCTTAAGCACCCTAAGTACTGGTGGTTTTTCAACAAAAAATGCAAGTATGGCCTATTGGAATGATCAGCCTTTAATACAATACATCGTTATTATTTTTATGTTTTTAGCGGGAACTAACTTCGTCCTAAGTTATTTTGCTTTTAAAACAAAATTCAGTAAGATTTTACAGAATGAGGAGTTTAATTTTTACGTTATTTCTATTGTAATTTTCACATTAATGGCTTCTTTAATCATCTACTTTCAAACAGATATTACACAATCAACAATAAATCATCCTATGATTTGGGGAAGGTACGAGAGTAGTTTTCGTCATAGTGCTTTTCAAATAATAGCAATTATAACGACTACTGGTTTTGTAAGTGCAGATTATACCTTATGGACCCCTTTTTTAACAGTATTCTTTTTTGGACTTATGTTCTTAGGCGGATCTGCTGGGTCGACTGCTGGTGGTATAAAAATAGTCCGACACATTATATTGATAAAAAATGGATTGATAGAGTTTAGACGCTCTTTGCATCCCAGGGCTGTATTGCCAGTACGATATAATACTAAAGCAGTTCAGCAGCCCATTGTATTAAATATACTTGGTTTTTTTATACTCTACTTTTTGTCTTTTATAATAGGAGTATTGGTTTTTTCGCTTCTGGGATTAGATTTTCAAACTGCACTCGGCGGAGCGGCTTCTAGCCTAGGTAATATTGGTCCTGCCTTGGGCGATTTAGGTCCTGTTAATAATCACGCATCATTATCTAACCCAGCTAAGTGGTGGTCAGCTTTTTTAATGTTGATAGGGAGACTAGAGCTTTTTACTGTTTTAATATTATTAACTCCTTATTTCTGGAGAAATAGATAAATAATTTTGTGATTAATCTGTTATTTGAAAATTATTAAGTGCTTTTTTAATTCTTTTAAGCGCTTCAATAATATTTTCCTCAGAAGCAGCATACGAAATACGAATGCAATTAGGACTCCCAAATGCATCTCCAGTAACAGTAGCTACATTAGCTTTTTCTAATAAATACATCGACAAATCTGATGCATTGTTAATCTTAATTCCTTGAATTTCTTTTCCGAAGAAATGTGAAATATCAGGAAATACATAAAAAGCACCTTGTGGTTGATTGGTTTTAAATCCAGGAATTTCAGATAGTAAGTCAAGTATTAATTTTCTACGCTTTTTAAAAGCGTCAATCATGTATTGTATTTTACTGGGAGAGCTCTCAAGGGCAATAATAGTTGCTCGTTGCGCAATGCAATTAGCTCCACTAGTAATCTGTCCCTGCATTTTGTTACAAGCACGAGCAATCCATTCTGGACCTCCAATATATCCGATACGCCACCCAGTCATTGAATATGCCTTTGATACACCATTAACAACCACAGTTCTATCATACATGTCTTCAAAAACAGCCATAGATGCATGATTTTTAGTAAAGTTAATATGCTCATAAATTTCATCACTTATCACAATTATTTTTGGATAATGAATTAAAACATCAGCCAATGCACGTAATTCTTCTTTAGTGTAAACAGATCCGCTTGGGTTACAAGGAGAACTATAAATCATCATTTTTGTTTTTGGTGTAATAGCTGCTTTTAAACTTTCTGGAGTTATTTTAAAATCAGATTCAATGGATGTTGGAATTTCAACTGGAATCCCTCCTGCTAATTTACTGATATCGCTATAACTTACCCAATAAGGGGCAGGAAGTAGTACTTCATCTCCTTCGTTTAATAATACCATTGCTAAGTTAGCAAGGGACTGCTTTGCACCTGTAGAAACAACAATTTGATTGGGTTTGTAATCTAAATCGTTATCACGTTTAAATTTTGTAATAATAGCTTTTTTTAAATCAGCATAGCCATCTACTGGTGTGTAAGAATGGTAGTTTTCATTTACAGCGTTAATAGCAGCGTCTTTAACAAAGTTGGGTATGTTAAAATCTGGTTCTCCAAGACTTAATCCTATTATATCTTTTCCTTCTTCTCTTAATTCTCTGGCTTTGGCAGCCATCGCTAAAGTGGCAGAGGTTGCCATTGCATTGATTCGTTTAGAAAGGTTCGGGTTCATGATAAAACTATACTGCTAAGGGCTCATCGCCTAATGATTTTAATTGTCTGAAATGTTCTAAAATTGCTTCTCTTGTAGTTTTGTATTCGTTGTAAGGTAAATTAAACTCTAATGCAGTTTCTTTAACAATTTTAGCTATTTTACCATAATGAATGTGTGATATGTGAGGAAATACGTGATGCTCTACTTGATGGTTTAAGCCACCCGTATACCAAGAAATAAATTTATTAGTAGGAGCAAAATTAGCGGTAGTATAAAATTGATGCATTGCCCAAGAATGTTTCATGTTACCGTTTTCGTCTGGTAATGGCATTTCTGCTTTCGGAACCACATGAGCAAGCTGGAAAACAACACTTAATATGATTCCAGCAGTATAATGCATTACAAAGAAACCTATTAATACTTTCCACCAAGCAATGTCTAACACTAATATTGGTAAAACAATCCAAACCGCATAATAAATAACTTTAGAAATTATTAGTTTAGTCCATTCTGTAGCAGGGTTGGGGAACTTTCCGTAAGACAATTTACGTTTTAGATAACTGTTCATCTGTTTGAAATCGGTAGTAATTGCCCAATTGATAGTTAATAGTCCATAAAGGAAAAAAGAATAAAATTTTTGAAACTTATGAATGTTAATCCATTTTGAATGTTTTGAGAAGCGAATAACTCTACCGGCATCAATATCTTCGTCCTGACCTTGAATGTTTGTAAAAGTATGATGTAAAACATTGTGTTGTACTTTCCAGTTGTAAACATTACCTGCTAAAATATAGATACTGCTCCCCATTAGTTTATTTACCCATTTTTTGCTTGAAAATGCATCGTGATTACTATCATGCATCACATTCATTCCTACACCAGCCATTCCAATTCCTATAATAACTGTTAGTAGTAATAATGCCCATTGTGGCATCGATACCGTTAAAATTAATATCAAAGGAATAAAAAACAATGAAAACATTATAATGGCTTTGGTGTATAATTTCCAATTTCCAGTTTTAACGATGTTATTTTCTTTAAAATATTGATTTACCCTTTTATTTAAAGTTTTGAAAAACTTTGTCGAATTTGACCTAGAAAAAGTTACTTGTTTTTGATTCAAAATAATTATTTTTTAATTAAGTATAAACTTAGAAACAAAATTACGTTTCTTAAATGAATAACGTATGATTCTTAATGTTATTTTTTAATAAAGATAAGTTACTTTTACAGAATATTATTTATTATGAAATTAATATTAAAATATTTTCCAGATTTAACAGATCAACAAATAGGTCAATTTGAGCAACTAAAAGGTTTGTATAAAGATTGGAACTTAAAAATAAATGTAGTTTCTAGAAAAGATATTGATGAATTATATATACGTCATGTATTACATTCTTTAGGGATAGCAAAGGTAATGCAATTTCAATCTGGATCAAGAATATTAGATGTTGGAACTGGTGGAGGTTTTCCTGGAATTCCTTTGGCAATTCTTTTTCCGGAAGTACAATTTCATTTGGTTGATAGTATCGCAAAGAAAATTAAAGTAGTAAATGAAGTGGTGGAAGGATTAAATCTTCAGAACGTAAAATCTATAAATGGAAGAGTAGAAGCGATTAATGATCAATACGACTTTATTATTAGTAGAGCTGTTGCCCAAATGGAAACTTTTGTACGATGGGTTAAGTATTCTATTGCAAAAAAAGATAATCATAAATTAAAAAATGGGATTCTTTATTTAAAAGGAGGAGATCTTACTGAAGAATTATCCTTGTTTCCTAAAGCTAAAATTTACTCTTTAGCAGGTTTTTTTGAAGAAGATTTTTTTGAAACTAAAACGGTTGTTTATTTGCCTTTGAAATTCAAAAAAGAAAAAAAATAATTTTTAATTTTCATAAAAAAACTCCGAAGAATCCTTCGGAGTTTTTTTATGAAAATTTAATTTTATCTATTGATGATAAATTTGTCTATTTTATTTTGACCATTGTTTGAAATTTTAATTAAATAAGTTCCATTAGATAAACTTGAAACGTTTAACTGTTTGTTACTAGATATAGTATTCTCAGATAAGATAACTCTTCCTAATAAATCGAAGACTGTTATTGATGAGTTTTCAGCATTTTCAATATTTAAAACTAAACTAGCAGGATTTGGATACATGATTACACCATTTAAAATGTTATCGTTGTTAGCAAGCACAACCTCATTTACAATAAATGATACTGCACCGCCAGCACCATAATTCCCTGGAGAATTATAGATAACTTCGTTATTGCTGTCATAAACTACCACAGATCCACTACCGTTCTCACCAGTATCTATTAGCCTAAATTCATGACAACCCTCAGTTGGCACATTAATTTCTTCATTAACTGAAGTATTGTTTTCATAGGGGCCACCACTCTCAATAATTTCTCCAGAAGGATCTTTAACAAACCAAGTTGTTTCACTTCCATTGTTATCTGTATTTAGGATTATGGTAAATTGACTAGTAGCAGTAGCTTCTGTTTCACCAAAAGTATTTGAAACCTCATTATTTGTATTGTCATCATCATCTGAAATTGAGACATTAACAGTATTTGTGCTTGCTATTGTATATGGAATTCCTGGTAATTGAACAATTTCTTCTTCAAAAGCACCTAAACTTCCATTCCAAGTGTAAGCGCCTGAAGTACCACTATTAATTGAATATTCAAAATCTACTGATGTTAAAATGTTGTTTCCATTATTTTGGATTACAACTCTAGGTCCAAAATCAAGACCACATTGATCGTTTATTTCTTCTACTTCTACTACATTAGTGTCATTGTCTAATGGTAAATTAGTAAATGTTGGGTAAGTTCCATTTCCACTCACTATGTATTGTTCCGTTTCAGTTACAAAAACAACTATTTCTAAATCTTGCAGTACGACAGGAATATTGTTATAATCTGCTGGGATTGTATATGTGAAAGTTTCATCATACAATGATTCTTCCGTTGTATTAGCAATTGTTTCACCCCATTGACCAGTTACCATGTGCACAAGTCTATGCATGTGATTGTAGTTGTTTCCTTGACCTCCTCCTGTTTGAGGTCCAGCAGTATTGTTCTGTAGTAAAGCAATGTTGAGTAAATTAGTGCTCTCTGGGCTATCTCCAGTATAGTATGCTTGTACATGAACAATTAGTTCACCAGAACTCATATCAATAGTAGCTTCTACGCCCACATTTACATAAGATGGCTCATTTAAAGTGATGTTTGTAGCATTTCCCCAACTACCTCTGCTCATTGCAGTTGTTCCTGCAGCTCCTTGCTCCAAACCTGGAAAATTTTTACGATTTACAGTACCTGCAGGATATCCAACTAATCCAGATTGTGACGAAATAGCCGTGCCAAAGGGGGTCCTGAAATCTGGATCACTACCGTTAGGATTTGCATAGCCACCTTCATGGATATTAATTAAAAATACTTCTCCAGCATTATTATCTTGAATACCCTGTGCAATGGCATGTCCATCTGGACAAAAAGTACAGTAAATACCTGTAAATTCCTCTAATATTATTTTTTTATTTTCTGGTGAAGTGCTCACAATAGTTTGGCTATGAATTATTATACTAGTTAAAAATAGTATTGTAAATGTGTAGAGTTTTTTCATTTTTTTTTTTTTTAGTCATAAATAAAACATACCTAAAAAGCAATATCTTAGCTATTTTGGTGAGTGTTTTTTTGTTTTATTTAATCAATTTTTAAAGATTAATTAATTTGTAATTGTTATAATTTCTTTGGATTTTATTTATTAACAATAAATTTATCAGTGATTATTTTATTATTATTTGTGATTCTAATTAAGTAGGTTCCTATAGGTAAATTTGAGACATTTAATTGATTGTTGTTAGAGATATTATTTTCAGATAAAACAACTCTTCCTAATAAATCATATATTTCAATCATTGAGTTTTCTGCATTTTCAATATTTAAAATAGATCTTGTTGGGTTTGGATAAATAATCACGTTTTGTAAATTGTTGTCATTTACACTTAATGATCCAATTGTTCTAAAAAAAACTTCTTCTCCTTCCCCATAATTTCCTGGTGTATTATAAATCACCTCATTTTCAGAATCATACAATACAATAGATCCACCTCCATTTTCCGCAGCATCAAAAATTCTAAATCTGTAACAATTTTCAGCCAATTCAAAAGCTTCAATAACACTTTCATTGTTTGCATATGGCCCACCACTATATATTATTTCATCATTTGAATTCATTATGTCCCATGTACATTGACTTCCCGCATTATCAGTGTTCAATATCATGTTAATAGTGCTTGTGAACTGATTAGCAATATTGAATTCATAGGCAATTTCATTATCTGTATTGTCATCATCATCAGATATCGAAATATTAATGGTATTTACTTCTTGAGTTAAATAAGAAATAGAAGGAAGTTCAATGGATTCGTTTTGTAATGAAAGGAGTAACCCAGTCCAATTATAAACTTGTGGAGTTCCTCCATTAACGGAGTAAGTTATTTCAACTTCTGTAAGATCATTTTCTCCGAAATTTTGAATATTAACACTAGGCATAATATCAAATCCGCATTGAGGTAAAATATTTTCTACATACTTAATTCTAGCATTGTTTTCATTAGCAAAATTAGAATACGTTGGATAAACACCGCTTCCACTTGGAATGTCTTTTTGTGTTTCAGTTATAAAGGCAACTAGTTCTAAATTTTCAATGGCAACAGGAACACCGTTGTAGTCGCTTGGGATGGTATAGGTATATGTTTCATCTATAAATGTACCCTCTGTTGTTGTCGATATAGTTTCTCCCCATTGTCCAGTTATTAACCAAACCAATCGATGCATGTGATTGTATTCTAAAGTGTTTTCTACGGTTCCCGTATAATCTGTTTGTGGTCCAAAAGTGTTATTTTGTAAAAGAGCAATATTTAAAAGGTTGCTACTTTCAGGACTGTTTGAAGTATAAAATGCTTCTAAATGGACAGTCATTTCATTAGTTTGCACATCAATGTCTGCTTCAATACCTAAATTTACGTTTGAATCTTCTCCTAGCACAGAATTAGCAGCTCCATTCCAGGAACCTCTTCCTAAAGCATTAGAGTTACGATTTATAGTTCCAGAGGGATAAAAATTTGCTCCAACTTGACCAGCTAAAGCATTCCCAAAAGGTGTTCTAAAGTCCGGTTGTCCATTACCAGGATTTGAAAAGCCTCCTTGATGAATGTTTATTAAAAACACATTGTCAGGATTATTATTTTGAATATTTTGAGCAATTGTGTGTCCATCAGGACACCATCCACAACTTATTCCAGTAAATTCTTCTAGAACCACTTTTTTGTTTTCTGGTGAAGTGCTCACTATGGTTTGGCTATGGATTACTAAACTAGTTAAAAATAGTATTGTAAATGTGTAGAGTTTTTTCATTTTTTTAATTTTTTCTAAAAGTAATGGAAAGTTTCTTATTATCAACTAAAAATCTTCTTAACTATTGCTATTACTATGCAAGTAATTGTCTTGTAATATTATTTTTGGTTTAAAAAATTGTAAAAAATTAACTACATTTGTAAAAAAAATAAATAAAATGAAAAAAACTTTAATAGTATTAAGCTTGATATTTACAGCTTTCACAATGAATGCTCAGTATGAGGTTGAAAACCAATTTGGAAATGAAATTATTGATGGAATGGTTGTTGAATTTAGTGATTATGGAGTGGATGATGCTTCATTGAATTTCTTTATCACCAATACTGGACCTGATGAAATTTATATGAGAATTGAATTTGTTAGTGCAGTAAATGCTGATGGCACTGGTTTTGAATTATGTTTTGGTCAATGTTATATTGATTTAGTAGTAGGACAAACAGTACCTCCGGCACCACAATTTTTAGCAATAGCACCAGGGGGAATTACATCTGAAGGGAATCATTTTGCAAATACTCTTGAAGGAACTGAAGTCAAAGATTATGTTTTTAGATTTTATCAAACTGATTCTGATGGTAATGATATAGGTAACAATTTAACTTTTACATACCGGTATGATCCAACATTAGGTATTAACGATTTTAATGATTTGGATATAAATGTTGCTTCCACGGTTATATTAAATGATATGCAAGTAAGTGCTGTTGAAGAATTAAATATGGAAATTTACAGCCTTCAAGGAAAATTAGTTAGCAGTGAAAAAATTAACATTGGACAACAACTAATTAATATGTCTAATTTAAGTTCTCAAATGTATATAGTTAAGTTTAGTAATGATGAAGGAGCTTCAAAAACTATTAAAGTTGTTAAAAAATAATAATTTATTGAGTGTTGAATTTATTTTTAATAAATAAATAAAAAACTCCGGGGAATTAATTTCTCGGAGTTTTTTAATTATCTTATGAGACTTGATGGACTATTTACTAAAGCTTCATTTTATGCTAGTTAAAATATTTTTTTCATGCTTATTACCTATTGATAAGGTTTAGAAAGAAACTGTTAGGTTGGCAGTAACTCCTGTGTTTTCAGGAACAAATCTACATACTCCTCCAATACAAATTAAGCCTCCTCTTTGTCTGCCGTAATTAACTCCAAGTCTAGTTCTACCTTTAGAGTAGCTTCCTCCTAAACTGTAATAATGAATGTCTGTATCTCCATAATTCCAATTATCAGCAACATATAAGGCAAAACGGGAATTAAAATTATATTCTAGAACTGCAGCAGCCCAATTTTTTCTATCTTTTTCCGCCCATAAATGTTGGAGTACAAATCGTACAGATTTACTACCTTCAAATTTATAAGTACCTTCTAGAACAGCAATAGATGCTTCTATGTCTCCTTCGTCTTCAAGTGGTCCTCCATAAACAATTCCTTTATCAACAATAACATTTTGAAAAGTTGCTATAGCACTCCATTTTTTGTTTAGTTTCTTCTTTAACTCAAGGCTAAAGTCTCTAAATAGTTTAGGGCCTTTACCGATAAATTTAGCTTCGTACCAACGGTTTTCAATATTATATTCAGCGTCTAATCCAGCCCAATAAGAAAAGTTTGCTGCTATTTTTGTTCCATATTTACCACCTAAAGCAGTTCCTTTTTTTATCTTATAATATAAATCTATTTGAGCACCAACTTCACCAGCTCTTTGGTCATAACTTTCAATAATTAATCGTGGTTGAGCATTGTATACATATATGTTGGTAAGCATATAATCTTGTTGTTTAGTTAATGCAGGGGTGTAGCTAATTAGTTCTTGGTTGTAAATATTACCTTCCGCTAGACGATCCGCATAAAAAGCAAAGTTTTCTAACCTTCTAAAAGTTGCATTAACACCCAATCCTTTTCTTGCATAACCTAAATCTACTTGCATAGCAGTACCATCGTATAATTTATTTGATGATATTTGTCCTTCATTTGCAATTACATCTGGATCTTTTATAATAGCTTCAATACCTCCATAAAAATCACCAGCTACAAAATTAAATCTACCGCCATAAGCATTTACAGTACTTGGTATGCTATCATTAGTTCCGCTACTTTGGTATCTGCCAACATAACTAGCACCAATGCTCAGTTCAACTTTTTCCATATTTAAAGCTTCACTAATGTATAAATTTGCATCAATACCTTGAGTAACTCCTTCAGAAACATCAAATCCATTTCGGGTTTTACCATAAACGCCAGTAAGATTCAAATAATCTAATGGTGAACAAATAACACGAATTCCTTTTATTGCATTGTTAATTCCAAGTTGGCGGTCTTCCCAACTGCGCAATATTAATCCGTTTCCAAATTGTTCGTAAAAATAACCAGCAGTAATATCTAATGTTTTGTGTTTAAAATTTAGGTAGTATGTTCCTATTCCATTATTGTTGTCATAAATTGGAGCATAGCCTAATAAAGCAGCTGGAAGATAGGTTTCGTATTGAACACCTGCAGTGAACTCACCTAAATTATAGTCTAATCTGAAATAATTGTTTGCTCTAAATTGATCTTCAGGAGCTATAAAGTTAAGTCCTTCATCATTTAAAAGCCATTGAGAGTTTGATTCAAATCCTCCAAAAAAATAGCCTCCATCTTGTGAGAATGTAAGTCCACTATATAAAATAGCAACACATAGTATTATTTTTTTCATTAACAAAAAATTAATTAATTATTGTATTTAGTATGTTTTAATAAAAATCACCAGCTACAAAATTAAATTTACTTCCATAAGCATTGAAGAGCAAGCTCTTTAACTTTTTCGTAAAGTTCATCTTCTGATCCGGGGCTGTATCCAGAATGTCTTGATACAATTTTATTGTCTTTAATAACAATGGTAAGAGGTACCGTAGATGCTCCAAGAGCACGTTTTAAATCGTTATTTGTATCAAGTAAAACCTGATAGTCCCATCCTTTACCATTAATTAAAGCTTTTACTCTATTTACAGTACGGCTGTCATCTACAGATATTGCAATTAACTCTACACCTGTTTCTTCCTGCCATTCATCATATACATCACTAATTGCATCTAATTCTTTAATACAAGGTACGCACCAAGTTGCCCAAAGGGATACAATAACGACATTATCTTTATCGGTAACTGCTTGAATATTTAAAGTTTTTCCATCCAATGTTTTTAAATCAATATTAGGGATATTGTCTTGAGCATTTGCATTGAATACTAAAAGTATGCTAAATAGTATTATTATTTTTTTCATTTTTTTTTATTAAGCTGCTAAAATAATTTAAATTTTTAATAAATAGATACTCCTTAAAGATTTGTTATTTTTTTCGTATAAAATTCTTTCTCTTTATAATTTCTATTACTTTTGTTTAAATTATTTTTTTTTAAAATATTCCCATGAAAAATACTTATTACTTTATATTAATTATTGCTTTCGGAACCCTAGTATCTTGCAGTAGATCTGAAGAGAATGTTCCCTTATATCCCCCAACAGCAGTAATTGTTGTTGACGAACTAGTAAGAGAAGCTTCACTTATAAACCAAGAGATACCTTTTAAAATAATTAACGAAGCAGGTGTTGATCTGTCTTTAGAAGCTACTTTTTATGTAGATGGTATAGCAATTAATGGAAATGTATTTTCTTCTGAAACTGTTGGAGAGTTTCAAGTTTTTGGGGTTTACACTGAAAATGGGGTAATTATAACTACCAATACGGAAATCTTTAAGGTAATTATACCAAAAAGAAAAGTTGTAATTGAAGATTATACAGGTACTTGGTGTGGTTTTTGTCCAATAATAACAGCTGCTATAGAGGAAGTTCATGCGGTAACCGAAGATATTGCTGTTATTGCTGTTCATAAAACTGGTAGTGGTGATCCAGATCTTTTAAATTTCCCTCAAGTTGATGAACTTAGAGATGTATTTGGAGTAACGGGTTATCCTACAGGGAAAATAAATAGAACAACTAACTGGCTTTCTCCTTACGAAGCAGAAGATGTATTGGTAATGGCCGGTGCTGATACAAATTTAGCTATTGCTATAATTTCACAGTTATCTGAAGATAACGAGCTGATTGTCGAAGTTGAGGTCGTTTACAAAGATGGTTCTTTGTCTGGTGATAAATTGGTAGTTTACCTTTTAGAGAGTGGTGTAGTACAAGACCAAGTTAATTATTATAACAATGATCAAACGAGTATTTATTATCAGTTAGGAAATCCAATATTAGATTTTGTTCATAATGATGGATTAAGAAATTCTCTGACAAATTTAACAGGTGACGAGATTTCAGGCGTTGAAGCATTAAAAACTTTTACAAGAACGTTCAGTTTATCGGTTCCAGAAAATTATAATAATGATAACCTAAGTATTGTTGCTATGGTTGTAAGTGCTGATAATTCTGCTCGCAACGCACAATTTGCTGAAGTTGGTGAAAATAAACCATTTGAATAATATGGTAGCAATATAAAAATTGATAAAAAAAACCTAAGCAATCTGCTTAGGTTTTTTTATTTTAGAAATTTATGATTTATCCTAAAAATGGATATTTGTAGTCAGTTGCAGGTACAAATGTTTCTTTAATGGTTCTTGGAGAAACCCATCTTAACAAATTTAAGATTGAACCAGCCTTATCGTTTGTTCCAGAACCTCTAGCACCACCGAAGGGTTGTTGTCCAACAACAGCACCAGTTGGTTTATCATTAATATAGAAGTTACCTGCTGCATTTTCTAAGGCTTTAGTAGCGTATTCTGCGGCATATCTATCTACTGATAAAATAGCCCCTGTAAGCGCATATTCTGAAGTACTATCTACCAGCTCTAGTGTTTCTTCCCACTTCTCAGAATCATAAACGAAAATAGTCATTACTGGACCAAATACTTCTTCCACCATAGTTTTAAACTTAGGATTTGTCGTTACAATAATAGTAGGTTCAATAAAATAGCCTATTGATTTGTCATAATCACCTCCTGCAATAATCTCAGCGTCATCCGCTTTTTTGGCATCATCAATATACGTAGAGATTCTATCAAATGCCTTTTCAGATATTACAGCATTGATAAAGTTTGAAGTGTCCTCAGGAGAACCCATTTTGAAATCTTTAGTATCCGCAACAATTTGTTTTTTTACAGTTGCCCATAAATTTAAAGGAACGTAGGCACGTGAGGCTGCTGAACATTTTTGTCCTTGGAATTCAAAGCTACCTCTCGTAATAGCTGTTGCTACTTCAGCAGCTACTGCTGATTTGTGAGCGATTATAAAATCTTTCCCTCCTGTTTCACCAACTATTCTTGGGTAGGACTTATACTTTTCAATATTATTTCCTATTTCTTTCCAAAGCTTTCGAAAGACATCAGTACTTCCAGTAAAATGTAATCCTGCAAAATTTTTATCTTGAAAAACAACTTTCGAAATCTCTCTACCACTTACTGTTACCATATTAATGACTCCATCAGGTAAGCCTGCTGCTTGAAATAATTCCATGATTACTTGTGCAGAATAGATTTGTGTTTCTGCGGGTTTCCAAACCACAACATTACCTAGCATAGCAGGAGCTGCGCAAAGGTTAGCACAGATTGAGGTGAAATTAAAAGGGGTAAGCGCAAATATAAAACCTTCCAGCGGTCTGTGCTCTAGACGATTCCACATCCCTGGTAATGATTCTGGTTGTTCCTTGTACAACTGACTCATGTACTTCACGTTGAATCTAAAAAAATCAATTAGCTCACAAGCAGCATCAATTTCAGCTTGCATTACATTTTTACTTTGTGCAATCATTGTAGCTGCATTCATTTTTGCTCGGAATGGCCCTGCCAATAAATCGGCAGCCTTTAAAAATATAGAAGCTCGATGTTCCCAGCTCATGTTTGCCCATTTCTTACGAGCAGCCATAGCCGCATCAATAGCGTGACGAACTTCTTGTTCTCCTCCATAATTTGAGTTTCCAATTACGTGTGAATGCTCATGCGGTGGTGACAGATGTCTTTTGTCATTAGTAAATACTTGTTTATCACCAATATACATAGGAATGTCAACAGTAGCATTGTACATTCTTTTGTATTCTGCTAATAGTTCAGTGCGCTCAGGACTTCCTGGTGCGTATGCTTTTACTGGTTCGTTTACCGCAATAGGTACTTCAAAAAATCCTTTTCCCATGATATGTTTTTTTATAAATTTAGTTTCACAAAGGTACTAATTTCAAAAATGAAACGGAATAGACCAAAAGGAATCTTTTTTCTATTTTCCACTTTAAATAATGATGTAAAATCGTAATGTGCAGGGTTAATCATACATCTAATTTTTTTTTCCTAACTTAAAATAGTGATGAGTCTCCTAATTGAAATGCTGTTCTATCATTTTTTTAGGATATAAATAATACAAGCTTATTATTTTCGGAAGATTAAATAGCAGGAAGAAATTGATTTGGAGCAAGTGATAAAGACGATTGATTTACTTATTGAATATTGACTTTGAAGCCTGTATTCCAAAATAGGACTATCTTCTAAGTTGGAGTATAGAAACTGAATTATTGCTCTAATAAAGGTTGTTAACCCCATTTATTAGTTATACTATTTAGTGTTCTTATTAAAATTAATGGATTAAGTCGTTTAAATCGTTTTGTTGAAAAGCAAAGATTTTCGTTTAAAATCGAGTTTTATTTTTGAAAAACCTCCATTTTTTATACGTTCAACTCCTTCTTCGGTAATATCAAAACTAATTTGAGTTACATACTTAAAAGAATTACCCGCTAAATCAGATTTTATTTCTTGAGTATCAGATACTAATATAAATTTATCATTATCACTTATAAAAGTAAGCTTTGCTCCATTAAATGTCTTAATAATTACATTGCTTAGTATAAAAGTTTCTAAGAACAAATAACCAGATAATTCCTGAATTCCAACATTTAATTGACCGTCTTTAGAAGCACCAATTTTATCTCCTTCTAATTCTTCAGACCTATTCTCATCGTCAGTAATGTTTTCTAAATAATTTTTTCTCTTTTGTTTCCCTATGGAAGCTAGTGCGCTACTAATATTTTTTAAAAAACTCATTATATCAATTATTTTTTAAAATAAATTTTTATTATTTTTTACAAAATCTTCAATAGTTTTAAATAAATCTAAAATATCATTTTCAGTATTGGATGGGTTAATCGTTACTAACCTTACAAATGTAACCCCTTTTATTATTCCAAAACCTACAACCAATTCCGCATATTCATATAACAAGGTACAAAGTTTATCTGCAGGGATATTCAAATAATTAAAACATATAGAAATTGAATCGTCATAACTATAAAATGTATAATCTGGATGGTTTTTCACGTAATTTATAGCAACATCAGCAAGCATAAATTGATTATCAACAATAGTTTCTAATCCTTTTGTTCCAATAGATTTCCAAAGTGTCCAAAATTTTAACGCATTATTTCTTCTTCCACACTGCAATGATGTTTTTCCTAGATTAAAATCATCGCCATCGGTTTGATATAAATAATCAGCTTCCACGGAAAGTGAATCAAATAGATACTTTTTATCGTTAGTTACTAAAATTGAGCAAGTCAAAGGTGTGCCTATCATTTTGTGAGCATTAAATACAAATGAATCTGCAAGTTCCAATCCCTTTACTAAATGCTTGTATTTTTTACTAAAAATCACACTACCACAATAAGCGCCATCGACATGTAACCAAATATCATACTTTTTAGCAATGGATGCAATTTCTTCAATTGGATCAAAGGCTCCGTATACAGTAGTGCCTGCAGTTGCATTTATGAAAAATGGCTTTCTGTTGTTTTTGATATCTTCTTGAATGGCTTTTTCTAATTCTTTAGGAATAATTTCACCTTTTTCATTTGTTTTTATTTTCCTTAATTGCTCCGTTCCGATTCCAATAATAGCAGCATTTTTTTTAATTGAATAATGACATGCTTCAGAAGTATAAGCAAATATTGGTGCTTGATAACTTTGGTATCTTACTTCTGGGCAAACTTTATCTCTTGCCATAAGCATTGCAATCATGTTACTGACTGAGCCTCCAGAAGTAATAGTCCCTCCACTTTGTTTTGGGTATTTTATAATTTCACAAACGCGATCGATGATTTCAATTTCAATACCTATTTGTGGTCCCGCTACCTTATAGGTGTACATGCTGTTGTTTAAGACAACTGCTAATAAGTCTCCAAGTGTAGCTTTTGGGTTCCTTCCTCCAAAAAGCTGATTAAAAAATTTATTAGTAGCTGTTCTAGGAGTATTAAATATGATTTTACTCAATACTTTTTCAAATTCTTCTTCCGAAATTGCTTCTTCTTCTAATGAAATATTTATTTTATCCCATAATGAGTCTGCTTGTAAGGGCTTTATTACAGGTTCATCTATCTCTTTATGTAGTAATTGTGTTGTTAATTTTTGAAATAATTCTAACTCTTTTTTCACAGTTTTTTTTTTTTTGAATAAATTCATAAAGAAGTTTGCAAAGATAATGGTTTGTAAACATTATATTACCCCAAATTGTTTATTTAGTCTAATAATTTAATAATTTAGTAGTTCAAATTAATCATATGTCAATAAATACAATTTCAGAATTAGTTAAAGAAATATCAAGCTCTAAAAAAGAAGAAATAGAAAATATAATAAACAATTTAGCGATACCGATTAGTGAATTTGAAAAGATTGGTACTTGGGATGAAAATCATTATACCAGAAATTGTATTGCAAGAACAAAAAATTACGAACTTCTCTTATTGTGTTGGCAAGCTGGACATGAAACTCCAATACATTGCCATAATGATCAGGATTGTTGGGTTTATTTACTTGAGGGCGCTATTACTGAAAATCAATATAAAAATAATGAAGCTGAAATTCCAGTTTTAACAGTGAGTAAATTGATGACAGAAAAAGGGACGTATTTCATTAATGATGATATTGGTTTGCATAGTTTGCATAATTCGAAGAATAAAAGAGCAATGAGTTTGCATGTTTATGTTAATCCAATTGAGGAATGTAGTTATTACAGTAAAAAACTAAAGGAATACAAAACAAAAAATCTAAGTTACGATTCTCCTGCTATTTTTTAATTTATTGATTATTTATGGTGATGGAGTTTGCTTTACCCATACCAATAATTCGATCAAAACGAGCACCTAGAGCCCTAAAGTAGACTAAAACGGTATATTCATTTTCAGTTTGCCAAAAATTCCCTGATATAGCTCCTTCGTCAATAGTTCCGTCTCTATTTACTAATACAAACTTATAATTATAAAACCCTTGTTTAAATAATTGACTATTTATATAGGTGTCTGAAAAGTCATCGTATTCCATATAGGTTGATTCATTAATAGTCCAATTATTGAAATTACCGTATACATGAATTTCTTTATCTGCTATATCCTCAAAATATTGTAATGTAAAATGTACACGAGCATAATCTGCTTCAATTGCCATATTAGTCATAGCATCTAATGCCCTTATTTGATAATTACCATTAATGTCTGGATTATAGGTATATGGCCTATTAAATCTAGCTATGTTTGTATATAAAAAGTTATTATAAATATCAATTAAGTCAATCCGCCTTATGCTAGAGGTACCTGCTCTGATATCTTTATTGTCAAAAAATAAAAACTCGTTTCCTGCATCAAATGCTGCGGGTTTATCATACCTGTAAATTAATTGAGAGCCAATAGTGTATTGAGGTTTTAAGTTACTAATTGGATTGTTCAGGTTGCTGTTCTGTAATATTAAAGTTTTAATTGTTTCGTCTGGATTGGTTATTTGTAAATTTGGAGAATCAATCACAAATTGAACCACTTGTTTGGTTTCAATGTTTTTTAAATCTCTCGATCTTTTGATAGAAGTAGGTACTGAAACTATATTTTCAACAATCATAAATCTTCTAGAAAAAACAATTTCTCCGTTATCATCAAAAATAGAAATCATGTAATTTCCGCTTTTTGTTAATTTTCTAGTATCTCTATTAGGGATTTTTAAAGTGTAATGCGAATAACTTTGCAAGGTATTGTATGAGTTTTCGTAATTATAAATTCGAACATCATCAAAACCATTCATGTACTCTCCTTTTGTTAAATCACTTAATGACCATTCAAAATCATGATGCGTAATTTGATAATAATAATCTGCTTCATTTCCGTTTAAATCATCAAATGAAAGGAAAAGTTCTTCTCCTAGTCTTATAATTGGTAATTGACTTTGTTTGGTTTCACCTGCAAACTGTATGGTTTTAATAAAGTCAGGTTCTATTTGTTCGGCATATTGAGCAATTAAAGATCCTGAAAAACAAGTAATTAAAACTTTAATGATAATTTTTTTTAACATTTTAATGAGTTTAAGTTGTTAAATATAGTCAATTATTACACCTAAAATAAGCGGTTTTAATATGCTTTTTATTTTAATAAGAAAATTGCAATAAATAGTATGTGTAGCAACATATTTTTTTTAAATTTGCATACCCAAAAAAAGGGATTTTTAAATAGAAATTAAACAAGTATTCTATGTCTAAAGACATTAAGATTAAAAAAGGTCTTAACATCCGCTTAAAAGGTGAGGCAAGCAAAACTCTTTCAAATGCACCTCGATCTAAAACGTATGTTATTAGACCTTCAGAATTTCATCTTATTACACCAAAACTGGATGTGAAAGAAGGGGCTAAGTTGCAAGCTGGAGATGTTTTATTTTACTCTAAAATTAATGAAGCAATAAAGTTTGTTTCTCCAGTTAGTGGTACACTCTTAACAATTAAAAGAGGAGCCAAACGTATAATTACAGAAATAATTATTGAAGCAGACCAACTGGACACCTACAGAGATAACGGTGTTTTGAATGTAAACTCCATGAATTCAGATGAAATTAAAAATCATTTATTAGCAACGGGTTGTTGGGCTTTCATAAAACAAAGACCTTACGATGTAATCGCTAATCCGGATGTAAAGCCAAAAGCTATTTTTATTTCAGCATTAACAACTGCACCATTATCGGCTGATTATGATTTTACCCTGTTGGGTAAAGAAAAAGAATTACAAGCTGCAGTAACCGCTTTTAGTAAATTAACCGATGGTAAAGTTAATGTTAGTGTTGGTGAAAATTCAAAAAGCGTTTTTGAGGGATTAAATGATATTACCGTACATAAAATGTCTGGAGTTCATCCTGCAGGAAATGTTGGAACACTAATTAACAAGGTGGATCCTGTTAATAAAGGTGAAGTTGTTTGGACCGTAACTCCACAAGATTTAGTAATTATTGGAACGTTATTTTTAACTGGCAAATTTAATGCTAAACGTGTTATTGCGTTATCTGGCTCGTCATTAAAAAACCCTAAATACTATACTGCTAAAATTGGAGCTGAGGTCTCTACTTTTATATATGATTCCGGATTAAATGAAGAGAATGTAAGAGTTATTAATGGTAATGTCTTGTCTGGTGAAAAAATCGCTCTAAAAGGTCATTTAGGGTATTATTCTGATACCGTTACTGTAATACCAGAAGGAGATGATTATGAGTTTTTTGGTTGGAATAAACCGGTCTTTGATAAAATATCTACTTCAAGGGCTTTGACCTTCTCTTGGTTACAACCCAATAAGGAATACAGCCTAAATACTAACACTAATGGAGAGTACCGTGCATTTGTTATAACGGGTTCTTATGAAGAAGTATTTCCTCTCGATATTTATCCTATGCAAATATTGAAAGCTTGTAAATATGAGGATTTAGATGAAATGGAAGCTTTGGGAATGTACGAAGTCGCTCCTGAAGATTTTGCATTAACAGAATTTGTATGTGTTTCTAAGCAACCACATCAAGAAATAATAAGAAAAGGTTTAGACTTAATGTATAAAGAGATAGGATAATGGGTTTAAAAAGTAATTTACATAGTTTAAAAGAAAAGTTTAAAGGGACAAAGATGGCTCCTGCGTTTAACGCACTACATACTTTTTTATACTTACCAAATGAGACCACTCATAATGGTACACATATAAAAGCTGCGGATGATTTAAAACGTACCATGAATACGGTAATTATAGCATTGTTACCTTGTTTGATTTACGGAATGTTTAATGCCGGTTATCAACATTATTTAGCATTAGGTGAAATTGAAGCTACAAGTGGTTTTTTTGCAGCCACATTTTGGACCTGGGATAATTTAATAGTAGGGATGTGGCAAGTACTTCCATTAGTAATTGTTTCTTATGGAGTTGGATTAACGGTAGAATTTTTATTTGCTGTTATAAAAGGGCATGAAGTTGAAGAGGGATATTTAGTTACTGGTATGCTTGTTCCTTTAATTGTACCTATTGATATTCCTTTATGGATGTTGGCAATAGCAGTTATTTTTGGAGTTGTTATTGGTAAGGAAATATTTGGAGGTACGGGTATGAACATCTTAAACCCAGCATTAACTATTAGAGCTTTCCTATTCTTTTCTTATCCTACTTGGATGTCAGGTGATAAAGTATGGGTTCATGGAGCTGTAGAAAGAGATCAAATGATTGCAGCTGGTCAGGGTCTTGATGCTATTTCAGGAGAGACGATTTTAGGAGCATATGCGCAAAATAATTCTATTGCCTATGATTATTGGGATATGTTTTGGGGACTAATTCCAGGATCGGTAGGTGAAACTTCAAAATTTTTAATTATAATAGGCGCTTTGTTTTTAATTTTTACTAAAGTAGGAAGTTGGAGAATTATTATTTCAACATTAATTGGAGCATTAACGATGGGCTTAATTTTTAATGGGGTAGTTGATGCAGGTTGGATAGGAGATTCAAATAAATTTTATGGATTAATGAATGTACCATTTTGGCAGCACTTAATCATTGGTAGTATTTTATTTGGTGCCGTATATATGGCTACAGATCCTGTGACAGCCTCTCAAACGAATAAAGGAAAATGGATTTATGGATTTTTAATAGGTCTTATTTCTATTATGATTAGAGTATTTAATCCAGCATATCCAGAAGGGGTATTCTTGGCAATATTACTTATGAATGTATTTGCACCAACCATTGATCATTATGTTATTCAAGGAAATGTAAAAAGAAGGATGAATCGTTTAAAAGTTAAAACTAATTAATTATGGCTATTAATACTGATAAAAATAGTTACACTATCATCTTTGCTATAATAATGGTAGTCGTTGTTGGATCAATATTATCTTTTGCTTCTCAAGGTTTAAAAGGTAATATTGACGAGAATAAGCGTATTGAGAAACAACAAAATATTTTATACGCGTTGGGAATCAACGAAAATGACGAGTCAAGTGTAACATTTGTTTCAAAAAGCAAAGTTTCTGAATTATTTTTAACAAATATTACTGAACAACTTGTCATTCAAGGAACTGATGTAACGGAAAATAATGAGGCCTATTTAATTGATGTAAAAAAACAAAAAGCTTTAGCCAAAGATCCTTCTTATGCTAGAAAGTTACCTTTGTTTATTAGTGAATCTAAATCTGGAACTTACTATGTAATTCCTATTTTAGGGAAAGGTTTATGGGATGCAATATGGGGTTATGTAGCCATAGATAAAGATATGGTAATTAAAGGCGTGTACTTTGATCATAAAGGAGAAACTCCGGGTTTAGGAGCTAATATAAATAAACGTTTTTTTATGGATGACTTTACAGGGGAACACTTAAGTGATTCGTCAGGAAAATTTACTGGAGTAGTCGTTACAAAGGGAAATGGAGATCCAAGAAACAATAATAAAACAGATAATAAAGTAGATGCAATTGCTGGATCTACCATAACAGGTAATGGTGTAACTTCTATGATTAAAGATGAATTGAAGCTCTATATTCCTTATTTCAAAACTTTAAAAAACAGTTAATTTATGGGACTTTTATCAAAAAAAGATGCGAAATTAATAACGGATCCTTTATCAGATGATAATCCAATTACGATTCAAGTATTAGGTATTTGTTCCGCATTAGCTATTACGGCTGAACTTGAAGCTTCTATTGTAATGGCAGTTTCTGTAATGTTTGTTTTAGGAGTAGGTAATGTAGTGATTTCTTTAATGAGAAATATAATCCCTTCTAAAATTAGAATTATCGTTCAATTAATAGTCGTTGCTACTCTAGTAATTATTGTAGATTTAGTATTAAAAGCATTTGCTTATGAATTAAGTAAAACACTTTCTGTATTTGTTGGCTTAATTATTACTAACTGTATTATAATGGGACGTTTTGAAGCTTTTGCATTAGCAAATGGACCTTGGAGATCATTCCTAGATGGAATTGGAAATTCTTTAGGTTACGGTTTAATCCTTATTTTGGTAGGATTTTTTAGAGAATTATTAGGTTCAGGAACGTTACTAGGTTATAAAGTATTAGGCGATCCAATTGAATTAACCGGGCTATATGCGTTTGGATATGAAAATAATGGTTTTATGTTATTATCGCCAATGGCTTTAATTATTGTGGGCTTAATTATTTGGGTACAACGTGCAAGAAATCCGTCTTTAATAGAGGACGAATAAATTATTTTTCGATAGGAATTAAATATTGAATTTAGAATATTAAAAAGAATGGAACAATTAGAGTTATTTTTTAAATCAATTTTTATTGACAATATGGTATTTGCCACGTTCCTTGGAATGTGTTCATACCTAGCTGTTTCTAAAAAAGTGAAAACCGCAGTGGGTTTAGGTGCAGCTGTAATTTTTGTATTAGCTGTTACCGTGCCATTAAACTGGTTATTAGATCAATACATATTAAGAGATGGAGCCTTAGTTTGGTTAGGACCTGAATATGCACAATACGATTTAAGTTTTCTCTCGTTTATATTATTTATTGCAACCATAGCAACAATGGTACAGTTAGTTGAAATTGTGGTAGAGAAGTTTTCACCATCATTATACAATTCACTTGGTATATTCTTACCACTTATTGCTGTAAACTGTGCGATTTTAGGAGGATCTTTATTTATGCAATCTCGCGAAATTGAAACATTAGGTTTGGCATTAAATTATGGAATTAGTTCAGGAATTGGATGGTTTCTAGCGATACTTGCTATTGCAGCTATTCGTGAAAAAATTAGGTATTCTAATGTTCCTGGACCATTAAGAGGTTTAGGAATCACATTTATTATAACTGGATTAATGGCAATAGGATTTATGAGTTTTGGAGGTATGTTGACAACGAGTGGAGAAAATGAAGAAGCAACTTCTGAAACTACTGTTTCAAAAACGGAAGGTATTAATAAAGAAAAAAATGAATCAACTCAAATTGTTGAAGTTTCAACTATAAAGTATTAATAATATGATCATAGCAGCAAGTACAATAGGGGTAGTCATTGCAACAGTCGTTGCCTTTTTGGTTTTGATATTATTATTGGTGTCATTATTACTGTTTACCAAAGAAAAATTGGCACCTTCTGGACCAGTTTCAATAACTATTAATGGGGAAAAAGAAATTGAAGTTTCTTCGGGAGATAGCTTATTGACCACTTTAGGGAATCAAAAAATATTTTTACCATCTGCATGTGGGGGTGGAGGAACTTGTATTCAATGTGAATGTCACGTAATAGAAGGAGGAGGCGAAGCATTGCCTACTGAAACACCTCATTTTACAAGAAAAGAATTAAAAGATGGAATTCGTTTAGCTTGTCAGGTAAAAGTTAAGCAAAACATGAATATTACGATTCCTGAAGAAGTTTTTGGAATTAAAAAGTGGGAAGCAACTGTAGTTAGAAATTATAATGTAGCTTCTTTTATTAAAGAATTTGTAGTTGAAATCCCTGAAGATATGGGATATAAAGCTGGTGGATATATTCAAATTGAAATTCCAGCCTGTGAGGTGAAGTTTTCTGATATGGACATTACGGCTCATCCAGAAGAGCATGATACTCCAGATAAATTTAAAGCCGAGTGGGAAAAATTCAAATTATGGCCTTTAGTAATGAAAAATACCGAGACTGTAGAAAGGGCCTATTCAATGGCCTCTTTCCCTGCTGAAGGACGAGAAATAATGTTAAATGTTCGTATTGCAAGTCCACCATTTGATCGTGTCAAAGGCGGATGGATGGATGTAAATCCTGGTATTGCATCTTCGTATATATTTAATCAGAAAAAAGGGGATAAAGTAATTATTTCAGGTCCTTATGGGGAGTTTTTTATCAATGAATCTGATTCAGAAATGTTATATGTTGGTGGTGGAGCTGGAATGGCGCCAATGAGATCCCATTTATATCATTTATTTCGAACATTAAAGACCAATAGGAAAGTTACGTATTGGTATGGAGGACGTTCTAAAGCAGAGTTGTTTTATATAGAACATTTTAAAGCTTTAGAAAGAGATTTTCCAAACTTTAAATTTTACTTAGCATTATCCGAACCGTTAGATGCAGACAACTGGAAAGTGAAAAAAGACATCAATGATAATGAAGGAGACGGTTTTGTTGGATTTATTCACAATTGTGTTATTGATAATTACTTAGATCATCATGAGAATCCAGAAGATATAGAATTATACTTCTGTGGACCTCCTTTAATGAATCAAGCCGTGCAAAAAATGGGTGAAGATTTTGGGATGCCAGATGAAAATATTCGATTTGATGATTTTGGAGGATAATGAGCTCTAATATTCTAATATATATCATAAAAAAACACTTCTATTTAGAAGTGTTTTTTTATGATATATTAAAAGATCAATATCAACTAAAATATATTGTTAATGATCTATATATAAATCATGTTAATTCTGTGAATTTACATCAAGAAATATAAATTTTTAGTTAATCTTATGAATCAAAAACTGACAAGGCAAGAATCACATAATTTAGCGATGAATTTGGTAGGAGAGGAGTTAGAAAAAGATGGCTATGAGTTTTTAGCTATCAATTCAGATTTAAAAAAAAACCCTCAATTTGTAGTTTTAAAAAATAAAGAAACTTTTTTCATAGTTGTAAGGCATGTTTCAAGTTCTGAACAATTGAATAATTATATTCACATCACAACAAAACCAATCTTAGAACACGCTATTAAGCACAACGCGAAAGTATATTATGCAGGTGTTCTGTTGGGGCACGGATTAGATATTAATCTACCTATTATAAATGGAGAGAATTATTCTTTTGTATATAAGGGATTAATTGAAATAAAATAAGCTCATATTCGCTTGCACATCAATAGACCTAAGTTTTATAAACTCCAATAATTATTATAAATAACTGATTTTGAAAAGTAAATTAATATAGACAATGAAACATACAATATGGTTTTTATTTTTGATTCTAATGATTTCGTGTAAAAAAGAGAGACCTCATAAGTCTTTTTTTCAAGGACAAGCTTTTGGAACTACATTTTCAATTCAAGTATATTCTATAAATGAAATTGAATTTGAAAAAGGAATTGATTCTGTTTTATCCAAAGTAAATAATTCGGTTAGTACCTATATACCAGAAAGTGATATTTCAAAAATTAATAATGGAAATACCGCTATTATTGTAGATGATGTTTTTATTGATAATTTTAATATTTCTGCTGAAGTTTATGAAAATACTGGAGGTTTTTTTGACCCTACTATTGGTGTTTTAAGAAATGCATATGGGTTTGGAGATGCAAATTCTTTGAAAGAGATTGATAGTCTAGCTTTAGATTCTATGATGAAATTTGTAGGATTTAATAAAGTGAAACTTACTTCAGAAAATAAAATAGAAAAACTTTATCCAGAAATATATATTGACTTTAATGCAGTGGCAAAAGGCTATGGTATTGACCTCATTGGTAGTTATCTAGATTCTAAAGGGGTTAATAATTATCTAATTGAATTAGGAGGTGAAATCTTGGCTAAAGGTAAAAATGTTGAAAAAAATAAATCTTGGCTTGTTGGAATTGAAAACGTAAATTTAAATGACAAAAGTTTTTCCAGTATCATTGCTTTAGAAGATATAGCAATGGCAACTTCAGGAAACTATCGTAAATTTAGAATAGATTCTTTAACTGGAAAAAAATATGTACATACTTTAAATCCTATTACAGGATCGGCATCGAAAAGCGATATTACTAGTGCCACTGTTTTAGCATCTACTTGTGCTTTAGCAGATGCTTATGCAACTGCATTCATGGCTTTAGGATTGGAAAACTCTAAAGTAATATTGAAAAATATTGATAAAATTGATGTTTATTTTACCTACAATGATCAAAATAATGAAGAGCAAGTGTTTGCTACAGAGGGTTTGATAAAAAGGTTAGTGAACTAATTTTTTTTGCAAACGGGTATAATTTCTCCTTTTGCTAATCGAAACTTATTGATGTCTGTATCAGAGAATTTTTTAGTGTAATCTGCAGCTAAAACTTCAAAACCAATGCTGCGAAGTTTATTAAAATAATCATAACCATATATTCTTACATGATCATATTGTCCGAATATTTTTGTTCGTTCTTTTGGATCAGTTATGCTATTATCTTCATAAGTAGTTTTTCTTGATAAGTCTTGTGGAATTTGAAATATGCCAATTCCACCTGGAGCTAAAACACGATATAATTCTTGCATTGCTTTAGTATCATCAGGGATGTGCTCCAAAACGTGATTACAAAAAATATAATCAAATTCAAGATCTTTAAAGGGTAAATTACAAATATCTGCTTTTACATCTGCTAATGGTGAGTTTAAATCAGTTGTAATATATTCTAAATGTTTTATTTTTTTGAAGCGTTTATAAAAAGCTTGTTCTGGAGCAAAATGAAGTATTTTTATTTTTTTAATACTGGAGAAGAAATTGGTTTCATTTTCTAAATACAACCAAAATAAACGATGTCTTTCCAAAGATAAAGTTCCAGGTGCCAACACATTCTCACGTATTCTTTCATATCCGTAAGGTAAGAATTTTCGATAGGATTTACCATCTATAGGATCGGTATATTTTTTACCTTTTAATAGTAAAGCTAAAATGGGTCTTACCCAATAACTTAATTTGATAAGTATGGGTCTTGGAATACTGTTTAATGCTTTAGATATCATTTTTACTTAGCTATCAAACCTAAATTCATCTTCTTCGTTATTTACAATTCCTAAAGCGGTATAGATGTAATCAAAAGTTGATAATAACTTCGGTTTTCCATCTACAATAGCAACATCATGTTCAAAATGTGCGCTGGGTTTTCTATCTTTAGTTAAAATGGTCCAGCCATCTGCTAATTGTTCAATACGTTTGGTTCCTAAATTAATCATAGGTTCTATAGCAACTGTCATTCCTTCAATAAATTTCTTGCCTTTTCCACGTCGGCCATAGTTTGGCATTTCAGGATCTTCATGCATAGTCTTTCCAAGCCCATGACCTACTAATTCCCTTACAACACCATAACCTTCTGCTTCACAATGTTGTTGAATCGCATAACCCACATCACCGGTGCGTTTCCCAATTTTTAACTCTTTAATTCCTTTGTATAAAGATTCTTTAGTAATGCGAAGTAACTTTTGAATCTCTGGAGTTATTTCACCTATAGCGAAGGTATAGGCGTGATCACCGTAAAATTCATTTTTTATGGCACCACAATCAATAGAAATAATATCTCCTTCCCTTAATGGTGTGTCGTTCGGTATTCCATGTACTACTTGAGCGTTAGGGCTCATGCAAAGTGTATTTGGGAAATCGTATAAACCCAAAAATCCTGGAATGGCTCCTTGTTCTCTGATAAAATCTTCTGCAAGTCTATCAAGATATAAAGTGGTTACTCCTGGTTTCACCTCAATAGCTAACATTCCTAATGTTTTTGAAACCACGAGAGCGGCTTCACGCATTAATTCTATTTCTTCTTTGGTTTTTGCTATAATCATATATTGTTATTTAAACTGAACCAGTTTTTTTGTAGTAGATTTTTTTCTTTTAGTAGGTTTTGATAATGATTACACTTATTTTATATCACACAGATGTTAGATTCGTCAAAATTTACTGCTACTGTAAGTATTTTAAAAAAAATAATTCATAAAATTACAAATAAATTATTCTTCATAAGAATGCTTATAACCAGTTTCGTTTAAAATAGCCAATATATCTTTCTCTAGGGTGACTCTTGCAAATTCTACATAACGACCAATTTCTTTGTCGTTTTTATAAAAAATAATGGTAGGTACAAATTCTATATTAAATCCTTTTTCTAAGTGGTTAGGTGTATCCTTTTCTTGAGAAAGCGCTATAACTTCTAATTGATTAGTATCAAAATCAGCTTCTTTTAATACTTTGTAAAGGGCAGCAACTTCTCTTTGGCTGTCACTACACCACGTTCCCATAAAAACTATAATCTTAAGCTCATTTAACTTTGGTTTTATCAGTTTAATGGTAACGGTATCTAGGATATGATCCTTGTAGTTTTCTTGATACCAATCTATAAATTCTTGCTTCTTTAGACCTTCTTCATTTATCACTCCAATTAGCATCATGTTTTCATCAATAGTATCAGGAATCATTAAATTGAGTTCTGATTTAATTTCATTATTTTCCGAAACTCCTTTAATATTTTGTTTTTTTTCGAAAGATTGGTTGCATGAAATCATCATAAATACAAAAAGTATATAGCTTAAATTTTTCATATTATTTTATTAAAATTGAATGTTGTGTCATTGTTTTTGGTTTTTCTATTTCCATTAAGTCAAGAATAGTAGGAGCAATATCTCCTAAAACACCATTATTTATTGAATAGTTATTTTTGTCAATTAAAATAACTGGAACTGGGTTGGTAGTGTGGGCTGTATTTGGAGAACCATCTGGATTAATCATCATTTCACAGTTTCCATGATCTGCTAATAAAATGGTCGTATATTCATTTTCTAAAGCAGCTTCAACAACACTTTTAGTACAAGAGTCGATAGTTTCACATGCCTTTATTGCTGCTTCCATGATTCCAGTATGACCAACCATATCTGTATTCGCAAAATTTAAGCAAATAAAATCTGCAGATTGTGAAGTAATTTCAGGTAAAATTTTATCCCGAATTTCGTAAGCACTCATTTCTGGTTGAAGGTCATAAGTAGCTACTTTAGGCGAAGGACAAAGAATTCGATTTTCACCTTTAAATGGTAATTCTCTTCCTCCAGAAAAGAAAAAAGTTACGTGAGGATATTTTTCAGTTTCAGCAATTCGAATTTGCTTTTTATTATTTTTCTCCAATACTTCTCCCAGTGTATCCTTTAAATCATCTTTGTTATAAATCACCTTGATGTTACTAAAGGTTTGATCGTAATTTGTAAGTGTTACAAAGTAAAGCGGGATAGGGTTCAAATCAAAATCCTTAAAAGGTTTTTGTGTTAACACTTCTGTTAATTCCCTTCCTCTATCCGTTCTAAAATTAAAGAAAATTACAACATCATCCTTTTCAATAATACCTAAGGGTTGATTTTTTTCAGTTACAATAATTGGATTTATAAATTCATCTGTAATTCCTTGATTATAATTTTTTTGAATGCTTTCAGCTGCATTGGTAGATTTTTCTCCGATACCAGAAAGTAATAAATCATAAGCTATTTTAACTCTTTCCCAACGTTTATCTCGGTCCATTGCGTAATATCTTCCAATTACAGAAGCAATTTTACCGGTGGTTTTATCTAGGTGATCCTGTAATTCATTTATAAATCCAGCACCAGAATACGGATCAACATCTCGTCCATCTGTAAATGCATGAATAAATACTTTATCAAGTTCTTTTTCGTTTGCGGCATTTACTAAGCCTTTTAAATGTTCTATATGTGAATGAACCCCCCCATCAGATAATAAGCCTAAAAAATGAACTTTTTTATCATATTTTTTAGCATAATTAAATGCTTGTTCTAATATTGGTTCTTTTTGGAGGGTATTATTTTTAATGGCTAAATTAACTTTCACCAAATCTTGATATACAATTCGACCCGCACCTAAATTCATATGTCCAACTTCACTATTTCCCATTTGACCTTCAGGTAGGCCAACACTCAAACCATCAGTTCGAATTTGGGCATTGGAATATTTTTTATAAAGTGAATCTATATAGGGCGTTTTTGCCTGAGCTATAGCAGAAGTTGTATGGTCTTGAGTAATACCCCAACCATCTAGTATCAGTAAAAGTACTTTTTTATTCATAACTTAATTAAAACACAAATATAGAAACAAAAAATGTGGAGATATCGTTTATAAAATAGAAATTTATTTTCTTGGCTTTGATATTTAATATTGGATTCCTTTATTTCTTCGATGCTATATTTGTAAACTGAGTATCACTTTTCAGTTCTTTTTTATACGAGAGCATTACTTAAAATAACTGAGGATTGATATCTAAAATGTTTTCAGTTTTATATTTAAATATAAATTCTTCTGTAAAACATTCATGCCCTAATATTTTTTCTTCTTGAAGAATACTTTTTATGTCTAGTTTTTGATACTCTTTTAGCATTGGTTTTGATATTGGCGCATAACTAAAATGCCAGGGTTCATATTTTACTCCTTTTCGGTTTGGGTTTTTGGTATAAACTTCATAAAAACCATAAGATTCGGAGTACCGATCCATCCAGTTTTTTAGTTGACAATAGGGACCATTGCCATAAAAATTTTCTTCTTCTAAAACACTTATTGGTTTTGGGTAATTAGCATCAATAATGTCAATATCAGTACCCCAATGATGCCTTGATGTTCCAGGTATTGTGGAATATTCAATAATTTTCTCGACAGATTGAACGGGGGTAAGTCCTTCATTGGTAAATTTTTTATATTTATTTTCGAAAATAGTTTTTTGCTTTTGAAAGCTTCTATAAGCAGAAACAACTTCAATATTAATACCATCTTTTAAGGCAGCAGTTTTCATTTTTTCAAAAGCGACCTTAGCTTCTTTATTCATTTTTGAAGCATAAGTATCACCTGTTAAATCTGGATTTTCTTTTCCTAATAATTCATTTTTACTATACTTTTTCTGAATTAAATGGAAAGAATTTAATGGAAGAAATATAATTGATAATCCACCTAAAATAGTAGTTTTAAAAAAGTGTTTTCGATTCATATTATTCTAAATTTTTTATAGATAAAACTCTAGTACTTAAAAAAAATTGTTATTAAATCAATAATTATAATTTTAAAGTAGTTTCTGCTTCAATTTCATAGGGATTTTTATTCTGTTCAAAAATTCGAGCAGTGTGAGTTCCTTTTAAAATAATAGTATCCCCTTTTACTTGTAACCAGCTCCCTTCTCTTATACCAATTACCGGAATGGTACTTTGTGTATGAAATTCATTAATTCTTATTTCCCTGGTTTCACCCATATGTTTACTGGAAGGATCTGGATCAAGATAATGTGGATTTATATTAAACGGGATAATGCCAAGCGTTTTAAATGATGGTGGGTATATTATCGGCATATCGTTGGTCGTATTCATTGTTACTCCACAAATATTACTACCAGCACTTGTTCCAAGATAAGGAAGTCCTTCAAATATAGCTTTTCTTAATACCTCTAGCGTGTTTTTTCTATATAGTTCGGAAACCAATACAAAAGTATTTCCACCACCAATAAAAATACCTTTTGCGTTTTTAATTGCCTCAATAGCATTTTTAAGTGTATGAATACCAACAACTTTTTTTTTGATTTTTGTGAAAGCCTCTTGAGCAATTTCTGTGTATGTATCATGCGAAATTCCACCAGGTCTTGCATAAGGTATAAAAAGAATCTCTTCTGTTTCAGAAAAAAGTTTAGCTATTTCAGGTAATAAATAAGATAAATATGTTCCTCCATGAATAGTTGAAGTACTTGCAATAATCAAATTTTTCATAAATCAAGAATTAAAAGGTAAATTTAATAAACCATAACATAATGTTTAAGAATTTTATAAAAAATGATTTTTTTTTGACTGTAAATAATGAAAAACATGATTTTATGTTCCTAAAAAAAAGAATAATAGTTTCATATTTTTTAAAAATCATACCATCACATTCATTTAAAATGTTAAAAGAATAAAAACAAAAATATACTGACATATAAATTTAGTATATTGCAGGTTATTAAATATTAATTTTAAAATTTAAAACATGAAAAAAAATTATTTTACAATTGCTTTAGTATTTTGTTTAACCTCAATGGTTATGGCTCAAAATACAGTATCAGTTGATGCAAATGCTGAACTATTTGGTTACGCAAATGTATTTGAAACAGATGGAACATTTGTTTTCGGAGAAAGTTGGGGTGTTACAGATTTACAAACTATAGTAGATCCAGCAAACAATACCTTAACTCTACAACCTAATTATAATACTTGGGCTGATGGAACTGATCCATTTTGGGTAAACCAAACAACAGTTCTTGGAAACAAACTATTTGAAGGAAATACCTATGTTGAAGACAACACTTTAGTTGGTTCTGAACTAACTTTTGAAGGTCTTGTTAACTCTAATACTCTTGATGGAGCTGGACAACTTTTATTTAATGTAAATAATGGTCCTTTAGAAGGTGGTCACCAAGCAGTTGCAGCAGCTTTTGGAGGTGCTTTTACATCTACAGCATTAACCGGTGATGCGGTTCTTGTAACAGATGAAAGTGTCGATCCTGATGAAAATGATGCCTGTGAACCAATTACTAATGCTGGTGAAATAGACGGAAATGTGGCAGTGGTAAGACGTGGAGCTTGTCAATTTGGTTTTAAAGCATTAGCTGCACAAAATGCAGGTGCAATTGCAGTTATAGTTGTAAATAATCAAGAAGGTGCACCTATTGTTATGGCTGGCGGAGATGACGGTGAATTAGTTACTATTCCTGTATTAATGGTTAGCGATGTTGTAGGTGAGGCTATCATTGCAGAATTAGCAAATGGAGTTAATACAACAATGGTATTATCAACATATACAACAGTTGCTTTTATTAAAGTATTTAATTCTGACTTTAGTGTATTAAAGCAAGAAAGTGTTGCCTTAGGTGGAGACGGTTCAACCTTTTCAGTGACTTATGACAATGTAGAAAGTGAAGATGCTGTTGTTCAATATGGTTTCCAAGTATTTGGATTAAATGCAAATCCATTAGACGAGGCTGCATTAGGAAGTGTTATAGTAACATCTGAACAATTAGGTGTTAGCGATTTTAGTGCTATCAATGTTTCTGTATATCCTAATCCTACGATTAATAAGATAACTATCCAGTCGGATGAGCAAATATCAAATGTTGTAGTTTACAACACGCTTGGACAAATGGTAATGAATTCAGCTCCAGATGCAACTAATTTCTCTATGGAGACCGCTAATTTAGACGCTGGTATTTATTTCGCAAAGCTATCAACAGAAAAAGGAAGTAAAACTGTAAAGTTTATCAAACAATAAAAATTTATCTAAAATTTTTATAAAAAAAAAGAGGTGATTTATCTGAATTTTTCAGAAAAATCGCCTCTTTTAAATTTTGCTAAAAACATTAAATGTCTTAGTTTGTTACATGTAAAATATGCTATTATTGGATTTGTATCGAAAAAAAATATTTTAATGATTTTTTTATAAAAAACCATTTAAGTACGATACCTAAATATTCTTTTTTCCTTAATTGAATCAATGAGATTTAAAAAAAAGAAAAAAGCCAACTTACCATGTAATGATAAATCGACTAAAAGTGGGGAAATCGCAATATATGAATTTTATACGGTTTAGGTGTGGAAGAACTTACCTACAATTATAATGTGTTTTAAGCCCTTAGTTGTTTTTTGTCCTTGATATTTTTTTTTACAGTTCTTTATGTTAATTTACCAGTTTTAATAATTAAAACTGAAATTTTATAAATATAAAATAGAGTAATGAAAAATGGTTATTTGTTGCTGGGTCTGTTCCTCTTGGTGTTTAACATAGCAAGTAGTCAACAAATTGATTTAGAAGGCAAGGTTACCAATGCTTTTGATATTGAAGGAATTCATATATTAAATAAAACATCTAAGTATAATACAGTTACTAATGAATTTGGAGAATTCGTTATTAGAATACAAGTTCAAGATACCATTATATTTTCTTCTATAAAATATCAGATTAAAGAATTGATAATTACAGAAGATATTTATCATAAGAAAAAAATCAATATTAATTTAAACGAATTAGTTAATGAATTAGATGAGGTTTTAATCGGAAATACACTAACAGGAGATCTTTTTACTGACTTAAAAAATATAAAAGTAGAAGAAACATTTAATTTTGATAATGTAGGAATACCTGGTTTTAAAGGAGAACCTGAAGAAAAAATAGTACCTCTAGCAGCAGCAGCATTTCCTTTAAATGTTAATATTGAGGCATTATACAAACATATCGGGGGTTACTATAAAAAATTAAAAATTCAACGAAAGTGGACTAATGAAAATTTAACTGTTGTAGAAATTATGGATTATTATGGTTTTAATTTTTTTGAGGATGCTTACCGTATTCCAAATAATAAATTGTATGATTTTCTGTTATTTTGTATCGAAACTACCACATTGAATTCAGATTACAATAGACAAAATTTTGCAGGAGTTCTGCAAATATTTAATGAAAAATCTAAGATATATGTTCCAAGAATAAAAATAATAAAAAAATAATAGTGTAACTATTTTTATATAAACAGTCTTATGAATATGAAATTTTTTAAAACTTCTCTTGTACTTATTTTATTTCCAATTTTAACAAGCTCTGTATCTCATAAGTTTTATGTGAGTACAACGAATGTAGAATATGTGCCTGAAATACAAACAATTCAAATTATTTCAAAAATATTTGTTGAAGATCTAGAAAAAGTGCTTCAAGAAAGGTACAGTCCTTTACTGGTTTTAAATCCAAAAAAAGAAACAAAAACTGATATTAATTATTTAAAAAAATACGTTAATCAAAAACTTAAAATTATTGTAAACAATAAGCCTGTTGAACTTATTTACATAGGAAAAGAATACGATATTGATATCGTGAATTTATATTTTGAAATTAAAAATATTTCAGAACTTACTTCTATTGAAATTATAAATAAAATTCTTTTTGATATGTATCCAGAACAACAAAATATTATTCATATGATCACACCAGATGTCAATAGAAACATGATTTTAGATAAAAACCACCCCGATGGACTGTTAAAATTTAATTAAACAAGCTTTAAAATATCCATAAGAAAACTATATTTCGGAACTCAAAAAATAATAATTATTAAAATATGCAATCATTCAAAACTTTAACTTTAGTTGTTTTATTCTTAACAACTGGATTTAGTTATTCTCAAGAAGAAGATCAAAAGGAAGAACGTGTCCCAGGACATTACAACAACAATCCTTTTAAACAATTATATGAAGAGTTTTCAACTCCTAACCAATACAGATCTGCAAGTGGAGCTCCAGGGCCAGCTTATTATCAGCAACAAGCAGATTATGTTATGGATATAGAACTTGATGATAAAAACAAGAAACTTACAGGTTACGAAACGATTACTTACACCAATAACTCTCCAGATGTTTTGGACTATATATGGGTTCAGTTAGATCAAAATATGCGAGCTAAAGATTCTAAAACTCCTTTAATTGAATCTAGTGGTGCAGCTCCAGCAGATATGGCTGGAAACTTTGTAAATCAATATATGGGAGAAGGGTTTGATGGTGGATTTAATATACAATCTGTAAAGGATAACAATGGAAATGATTTAGACTATATGATAAATCGCACTATGATGCGGATTGAATTGCCAGAAAGTATGAATAATGGAGATAAATTTGTTTTTTCTATTCGTTGGTGGTATAACATAAACAATCATGTAAACAATCGGGGTCGTAGTGGTTATGAAGAATTTCAAGATGGAAATCGCGCATATGTAATTGCTCAATTTTTTCCAAGAATGGCAGTATATAGTGACGTTGAAGGTTGGCAAAATAGTCAGTTTTGGGGAAGAGATGAATTTGCTCTAGTATTTGGAGATTATGAAGTAAATATTACAGTACCTGCAGACCATATATTAGACGGAACTGGAGTGCTTCAAAACAGAAAAGAAGTTTTTAGCAAAGAAATGATGAGCCGTTATGATAAGGCCAAAAAGTCTTATGATGAACCAGTAATAATTGTAACTCAAGATGAAGCAGATGAAGCTTCAACAAGTTTTGATACGAATAAAAAAACTTGGAAATTCAAAGCAAAAAATGTTCGGGACTATGCATTTGCAAGTTCAAGAAGATTTATATGGGATATGATGGCAGTTAAAGTTGGAGAAAGAGAAGTGATGGCAGTTTCAATGTATCCTAAAGAAGGAAATCCTTTATGGGAAGATTGGTCAACTAAATTAGTTGCTAGTACTTTAGAAACATATTCAAGAATGACATTTGATTATCCTTATCCTAAAGCAATTTCAGTACATGCTAAAAATCAAGGAATGGAATATCCAATGATATGTTGGAATTATGGCCGTCCAGAAAAAGATGGAACCTATAGCGAACGTACAAAGTATGGTATGTTTGGAGTTATAATTCATGAAGTAGGACATAATTATTTTCCAATGATTATAAATAGTGACGAGCGGCAGTGGACATGGATGGATGAGGGAATCAATACTTTTGTGCAATATGTAGCAGAACAAGATTTTGGCGATAAATATCCTGAAGCAATAGCCCCTAATAAAAAATACCCATCAAGAAGAGGACCTGCAAAAAATATTGTGAGTTATATGTCAGGAGATCAAAATTCGATTGCTCCAATTATGACAAAAGGATTAAACACTTATAATTTTGGTGCAAATGGTTACTCTAAACCAGGAACGGGATTAAATATATTAAGAGAAACCGTAATGGGTAAAGAATTATTTGATTATTCATTTAAAACATATGCCCAAAGATGGATGTTTAAACATCCATCACCTGAAGATTTTTTCCGTACCATGGAAGACGCATCGGCAATGGATTTAGATTGGTTTTGGAGAGGATGGTTCTATACCACTAATGTGGTAGATATTGGAGTAGGAGAGGTCAAGAAATACTTTGTTACTTCAAAAATGACTAAAGAAGTTGAAGAAATGATGACGGCTAGGGGAATGAAAGAAAGTGATCTTCCTCCATTGGTATATTTAGTAGAAGAAGGTAGTGATGATTTTGAAGAGAGTATGCGTACTTCTAGTTTAGATGATGTTTCTACATTGCAAGAATACATCATGGATAATTTAAGCCCCGAAGAAATTTCAAAACTAAAAAAGCCTACATTTTTCTATGAAGTAACTTTTGAGAAACCAGGAAGATTACCGATGCCAATCATTGCTGAATACACCTATAGTGATGGTAGTACTGAAAGAGTTACCTATCCTGTGCAAATATGGAAAACAAGTGATCAGTCTGTTGGGAAAGTAATTGCCTCCGATAAAGAAATTACTAAAATTGTAGTAGATCCTGATGAAGAAACAGCTGATGTAGATACTTCAAATAATACCTGGCCTAAACGTAAAAAATTAGGTGCATTTGATTCTTTTAAAGAAAAGAAAATAAAAGGATAGTATTAATTTTAGTAGCGTTAAATCGATATAAAAAAAGCCACTAATTCAAACTTGATTAGTGGTTTTTTGATTTAATGAGAGTTAATCTCCTATAGTTGAGGTACTATTTATAGAGTGATCCTAATAGTTTATCAGCCCAATTAATAATATCTTCTTTATCTTCTTTAGATAATTTTGCTGTTCGATGTACAATAGTATATTTTTTTAAGGGCATTTCATCACCATATACAACAGTTGATATTTCATCTAGTTTTTTTGCTTTTTCCTCTTTATTTAAAGTATTCCAAATAGAAAAATTCAACTCTTCTCTCCCTTCATTTACATGGTTGTAAATAAACCATTTTGTTGGAGCAATAGAGGAATACCAGGGTAGTTTTGTTTCATTAGAATGACAGTCGTAACATGAAGTTTTTAATTTTAAAGCTATATTTTTTGGGATGTTAGTAGCTGCTATTAAATCATTAGGATTAGGAACTATTATTTTAGGTGTATTAACAGGTAAAAATTGTAGTGCAACAAATAGTAACTTGGTTGCAATTATATAGACTATTATAAGTTTTCTTTTTTTCTTTAATTTCAAAAATTTCATTAATTTTTAAATTTAGGTCACATACAAATATAGAACTTTTTAATACACAATAACTGAACCTTTTTTGATTGCTTTGCTTAATTTCAAAATACTTATATTTGTGATATGATTACATTTCCTTTATTTATTAGTGGAGCAGAGATATTTTTTATTGTGTTTATTGTGATAATGGTTTTTGGTGCAGATAAAGTTCCAGAAATTGCTAGAGGTTTGGGAAAAGGTATGCGTCAAATAAAAGATGCAACTAACGATATTAAAAGTGAAATTAATAAAAGTGCAAAAAAAGAAGGAAATGATTTAGAATCTCCTGAAAAATTAAAAAATGATTTTAAGCATAAATTCACCAAAGATATATCACCTGAAATAAAAAACGTGAAGGATGCAGTAGATGATATTACTGGATCTATAAAGAGAAATTTTTAACTATTTTACTCTTGTTATCGTTAAGCCGTCACGAATAGGTAATAATACCGTTTCTAGTCGAGGGTGATCATTGACCATTTTATTATATTTTAAGAGTGCTGCAGTATCTTTATCCCCTTTAATTAATGGCTCTATTACTTTTCCTGTCCATAATACATTGTCACTTAATATAACAGATCCAGTTTTAAGTTTTGGTAGTACGATATCTAAATAATTAGGATAATTTTGTTTGTCAGCATCTATAAAAATTAGATCAAAAGCTTCTTTTAAATTGGGGATTATAGCTAAAGCATTACCAACATGTTGAATTATTTGATCGCCATAATTGGACTTGTTAAAATATTTTCGTTGTAAACCATACAATTCTTCATTGATGTCAATGGTGTGTAATTTTCCTTTTGATTGCATTCCCTCTGCTAAACACAGAGCAGAATATCCCGTATAAGTCCCTATTTCTAGTATGGTTTTTGGATTGATTAATTTAGAAATCATACTTAGAACCCTTCCTTGAAAATGACCACTTAACATTCTAGGTGCTAAAACTTTTCGCCAAGTTTCGCGACTTAATTCTTGTAATAATTCTGGTTCTTTTTGAGAATGAGAAATCACATAATCATCTAGTTTCTCGGATATAAAATGCATTAAATTAACTCAGTATTTTATTGGTTAAATCTTGTTTCTTTTTTTTATTATCACCAAATAACCATTGCAGCACATTATGATCCCATATTGCATCACATTCTTCTGTGGTTAATATTTTTTGTTCTTGTGCTAAATCTAAAATTTTTCCTGGATATGAGGATTGATTTTTACTTTCCATTTCTCCCAAAGGGTAAGGATCATCTAAGCCCATAATTATTTGCTTTGAAGTTTGGTTCTTTACCATTAATTGTAAAGAACCTGTATCGTGTACTAATGTATCGAAGAAAATATTTTTATGAGCAACCGATTTCCTTGGATGTACTTTACCCTCAAATAAATCAGGTCTTCCATCAAACCCTTGAATACGTCTTCCTAAGTTCATTTGAGCCAATTGTCCTCCATGAGCAAAACAAGTTCTCATATTTGGAAATTTATCAGCATATCCATTTAATGTAAAAAAATGATAAGCATCAGCACATTGAGCTAACATCCATATTAAATGAAAACGCCAAGCAGTATTTTCTAATTTTATAAATTTTTCACCATCATAAGGATGAATTTCTAAAGCAAGATTATATTTATTGGCCAATTCAAAAATAGGTTCATTTTCTTTATCAAAAATACACCGCCAAGTACCTATGGTGTCCATATAATGGGTTGGTAAACAAAGTAAATTTAAACCTAATTGTTCCACACATCTTTCTATTTCCCATAAAGCACCTCTTCCATAGCCGGGGTGTACTACAAAACCACAGGTAAATTTTGAAGGATGATCTTGTTGAATTTTAGCATTAAAATCATTTTGAAATCGAAGTGCTTGCTTCATCTCTTCTAATCGCAATCCATTTCCATAAAGTTGAGATAGATTTAAAACGACTGCGTGATCAATTTTAAATTTTTCCATCCATTCTAGCTTTTCATTTAAAAAGAAACTAGAGTCTGTTACAGGTCGTTTCCAATTTTTTTGAAGCATAAAATTACGATCTTTATCCACCCAAAAAATACCATTATCTTTCATAAACTGAGGTATTTCTTCTGGATAAGGAAGAAGGTGAGAGTGTCCGTTGATTCTTAATTTTCGTTCCATAAATTGCCGAACTTGATCCGGTATCTTTTAATGTTCGTTATGTGAGTTTTCTATAAGCTTTTAGTTCTACCGCCATCAACTGGTAAATTAATGCCATTAATATATCCTGCCGCTTCACTTGCTAAAAATACAACTGCATATGCTATTTCTTCAGGTTTGGCAAATCTTCTAGCTGGAATAATATTTTTCATGATCTCACTCGCTTCTTCAGGAGATTTTCCAATCTTTTTACCAACGTTTACCATAATTTGATCCAAACGTTCTGTAGCTGTAGCTCCTGGTAATACATTATTAACTGTAATTCCAAAAGGCCCGAGTTCGGAAGCTAAAGTTTTACTCCAATTTGCAACAGCCCCACGAACGGTATTACTAACTCCTAATCCTTCAATGGGTTGTTTTACGGAAGTAGATATTATATTAATAATTCTTCCATAGCCATTTTCTTTCATTCCAGGAACAACAGCTTGAACTAATAAATGGTTGCAAAGTAAATGTTGTGAAAAAGTATCCGTAAATTCTGAAAGATCCGCATTGAGTATGGGTCCTCCTTTTGGACCACCTGTGTTATTTAAAAGAATATGATAATTGCTAGACATATTATTTGATAGCGTTTCTTTTAATGAATTTGGATCATTAAAATCAGCTACCATATAATTGTGGTTTTGACCTTGATTAGTTGGTAATTCAGAGATTACTTTCTTAAGCTTATCCTCATTACGAGCAATCAACGTTATGTTTGCGCCAAGACCAGCTAATTCTATTGCAGTAGCTTTTCCAATACCAGCCGTGCTTCCACAGATTAATGCATTTTTGTTTTTTAAATTAAGATTCATATATTTATTTCAATAATTAATTATCATATTTAATGCAAATATTTTTAGATTCTGTAAAGAATTTTAAAGCTTCAAAGCCTCCTTCGCGTCCTAAACCACTATTTTTAACTCCACCAAAAGGAGTTCTTAAATCTCTATTAAGCCAAGTGTTTATCCAAATAATTCCAGATTCTATTTGTTTTGACATTCTCATAGTTCTATCTAAATTACTAGTCCACAAAGTAGCCGAAAGTCCATACTTGACATTATTTGCCATTTCTAAAACTTCTTCTTCAGTATCAAAAGACATCATAGTTACTACGGGACCAAAAATTTCTTCTTGATTTACACGACAATTATTATTTGTAACCTCTATAATAGTAGGTTCAAGATAATATCCATTTTCAGATCCCTTAACTATCACTTTATTACCGCCATATAAAACTTTTCCACCTTCTTCTTTAGCTAAATCGATATAAGACATTACTTTATCAAGATGCGATTTTGATACTAAAGCACCAATTTGAGTAGAAGAAGCAAACGGGTCACCTACTTTTAATTCTTTTACTCTGGAAACGAAATCATTTTTAAATTTTGAATAGATTGATTTTTCTACAAAAATTCTACTTCCACATAAACAGATTTGTCCCTGATTTGCAAAAGATGATTTGACTGTAGTTGAAAGCATTTTCTCATAATTACAATCTGCAAAAATGATGTTTGGATTTTTGCCACCTAATTCTAAGGATAATTTTTTAAACATAGGTGCTGCAGTTCTCGCAATTGATGCACCAGTTTTAGTTCCACCTGTAAATGAAATTGCTTTAATGTTTGGATGTTCAACAATTGCTTGACCTACAGAAGGACCAGTTCCATTAATAATATTTAAAACTCCATTTGGTAATCCAGCTTGAGTACAAATTTTTCCTAATAAAAATGCTGTCATAGGAGTAACTTCACTTGGTTTTGCAACAACAGTATTCCCTGCGGCTAAAGCCGGAGCAATTTTCCAAGTAAATAAGTACAATGGTAAATTCCAAGGGGATATACATCCTACAACTCCAATAGCTTGCCTTAAAGTAAAGTTCATGGTGTCTAGTCCAACACTTTCATGTGCTTCACTAGCAAATTGTGTAATGGCATGTGCGAAAAATCTAAAATTACTAGATGCTCTTGGAATATCAACAGTTTTTGCTAAGCTCAATGGTTTTCCATTGTCCAATGCTTCTGCTTCTGCAAGCATATCTAAATTGTCTTCAATTATATTCGCTATCTTTAAAAGAATAGCACTGCGTGTATCGATAGTTGTGTTGGACCATGACGGGAACGCTTTTTTTGCAGCCTGATATGCCTTATCTACATCTATTGAAGAGGAAGATGCAATTTTTGAATATACCGCTCCTTTTGAAGGATTGTAATTATTTAACCAATCTTGTGTGTATGGTTCACAATATGATCCGTCAATATAGTTTAGTATTTTTTTCATTCCATAAATATTATAAAGGCTTATATGCCATCACTTTAATTTCTATCACTAAATCTGGATGGGGTAATTGATGAACAGCTACAGTTGTTCTTGTTGGTCCCGTTTCTTTATCAAAAAATTTTGCATAGGCTTTATTATAGCCTGCAAAATCATTCATGTTTACCAAAAAAGTAGACACATCTACGATGTCTTTTAATGAAGCTCCAACTTTTTTTAGATTATTATTAATATTGTTAAGTACTTCGCATGTTTGGACTTCAATGTTTAAATTTTTAGTTCCCATTTCATCAATGATATCAACACCTGCTATGGTGTTGTCGGGTCTACGTGAACTAGTTCCTGATACCAATATAAAATCACCTGCTCTTTTAACATGTGGATAGGCTCCTCTTGGAGTAACTTTTTCTTCTAATTCTTTATTTTTCATAGATTATATTTTTTTTGCTGCATCATCATCGTGTAAAATGTTTTTTGTCTCATTTAATACCAAACTAAGTTTTTCTTCTAAACTCATAGCATCCGTTAATTTACCAACGTCTAATAACTTTAAAATTGCTTTATCTTGTGCTCTACCTCTTTTCATAGCCTCAGAATAAGGAATGTCTGCATTAAAAGTTACTAAGGAATATTTCGAATTGTATTTGCCTGGATAATGATCTTCAAAAGCTACTTCTAATTTTCTTTTTTCCTGAAATAAAGGGTTTGCGGTATGCTCTTTCATTTCATAAAAATTATCAATAGCAAGATCTGCAATGGCATCGGCATCTACTTTTCTTTCTTTTTGAAATTCAGAAAAAGTTTTTCCCCAATCTCCTTCATACTTTTCAATAAATTTATCTAAAACAACAACATCTTCAAAAGAAGCATTCATTCCTTGACCATAAAAAGGTACAATTGCATGAGCAGAATCTCCAATGAGTAGTGTTTTTCCATAAGTATTCCAAGGATGACATTTTACAGTACCTAATCGACCTGTTGGGTTTTCAAAAAATTCCTCTGTTAAATTAGGCATTAATGCTTTTGCATCGGGATATTCTCTTTCAAAATAGTTAGAAACTTTTTCTGGAGTATTTAAATTTTCAAAATTATCTTTTCCAGTTTCATGAGCTAAAAATAGGGTAACTGTAAAACTACCGTCAAGATTAGGTAATGATATCAACATATTTTCTCCTCTAGGCCAAATATGTAGTGCATTTTGTTCTGATCTGAAGTCGCCGTTTTCTGTTGCTGGTATTGTTAACTCCTTATAACTATGACTCAACCAATCAATCGAAAAACTTAATCTAAGATCTTTATTCACAAACATATTGTTTCTAACTTCAGATCCTGCTCCATCAGTGCCAAAAATAAGATCAGCATTATAGGTGATTTTTTCTTTAGTATCATAATCTTCAAAAACAGCCATTGTGTTTTTAAAATCTAAAGACTCACAGCTTTTATTAAAATGCAATTCTACATTTGGTAATTTTTCTGCACTATCAAGTAATAACATATTCAATCCAGGACGCGATATAGAATTGATGTACTTATCTTCTTTACCACTATAAAGACTCATAAATTTATGACCGCTAATATCATGAATCATCCTACCAATCATTGGTATGCATAGTTTTTCTATTTCATCTTGCAGACCTACCATTTTCATTGCTTTCACTCCACGATCAGAAAGAGATAAATTTATAGAGCGTCCTGCATCTTGACCTACCATTCTTAAATCTGGGCGTTTTTCTACTAAGGTTACATCATAGCCTCTTTGGCCTAAACGTAATGCGAGTAGACTGCCACATAATCCTGCTCCAATAATTAAAACTTGTTCTTTTTTAGTTTTCATGGATCTATATTTATTTTTTTAAAGGTCAATTGCTGCTAATTATTAGTGATCTAATTATTTTATTATTGGTTTTTGTAAATCTTCGGTTTATTTGGGTGTAAAAGATTTAATTTACTAGTTCTATTAATTTAAAATTTTTTTTAATCGTTGAACAAATTCAAATACATCTTGATAGCTATTATAAAGTGGTGCAGGCGCAACTCTTATAACATCGGGTTCTCTCCAATCACTTATTACACCATTTTTTGTTAGTTGTGTATGTAAATTTTTATTGGCACTCTTCACCTGAATTGACAATTGGCAGCCTCTTTCTTCTGAATTTTTAGGAGTGATTATATTTATTCTATTGTCACTTAATTCGTTAATTAAAAACTCTAAAAAACCAGTAAGTGATTTAGATTTTTTGATAATGTTCTTAAAACCTGCAGCTTCAAATAAATCTAAAGAAGCTCTAATTGCAGCCATTGATAGTATGGCAGGATTGCTTAATTGCCATCCTTCAGCACCAGGTATAGCATCAAATTCATGGCGCATATTAAAACGAGTTTGTTTATTGTGTCCCCACCATCCTGCGAATCGATTTAAATCGGTATTATTAGCATGACGTTCGTGAACAAAACAACCACCTAAACTCCCTGGGCCACTATTTAAATATTTATAAGTACACCACACAGCAAAGTCTGCCCCAGTTTCATGTAAATTAGGTTGGATGTTTCCAACACCGTGAGCTAAATCAAAACCTACTAAACTATTGTGTTTATGTCCTAATTCAGTAATTTTTTTTAATGGATATAATTGACCTGAATAATAATTAGTGCTTCCAATCATTAATAATGCAATTTCATCACCTTGGTCTTCCATTATTTTTTCTAAATCCTCAAATCGACATAAATTTTCGCCCTCACGGGGTTTCCATAAAATTAATCCATCATTTGAATCATAGCCATGAAATTTTAACTGACTTTCCATCGCATATTTATCGGATGGAAAAGCATCACTTTCAATAACTATTTTGTATTTACTTTTCGTTGGTTGATAAAAAGAAACCATCATTAAATGAAGGTTGGTAGTGAGGCTATTCATGATTACAATTTCACTTGGCTTGGCACCCACTATTTTTGCCATAGAATTTGTTAAAAACTCATGATAAGGCAACCATGGGTTTTTAGCATCTGTATGTCCTTCAACTCCAAATTTAGCCCAATCATTAAGCTCTTGTTGTAAATAATTCGATGTTTTTTTTGGTTGTAATCCTAAGGAATTTCCACATAGATACACCAATTCTATGCCCTCGTTATTAGTTGGAATTAAAAATTCTTTTCGGTAGTTTTTTAATGGATCTTCTTGATCTTTATAGGTAGCGAAAGCTAAATTATTTTCGTACATTTAATTGGTAGTTTTGAACTCAAACAAAAATAAGGATTATTAAATTAATTAATTCTCTATTAATAATAAATTGATTTTTTAAATATTATACTAATTTATAATTTATATTTAGATAAAATTTTTAATAAGAATGAAAAAAATAGTTTTGATTTTATTATTTTTAACTTCTTCCTTATGTGAATCTCAAAACCGTTCTATTGCAAGAGAATGGAACGAACAAGTTTTACATGCGATTAGAAATGATTATGCACGTCCAACAATACATGCTAGAAATTTATTTCATACCTCCATAGCTATTTATGATATTTGGGCAGTTTTTAATAATAAGGCATCTACTTTTTTATTAGGGAAAACAGTGGGTAATTATAGGTGTAATTTTGATGGGTTTTACATTGGTCAGTCTATAGATGAGGATCAGAAAACAGCTATGAGTTATGCTGTTTATAGAATCATGTTACATCGGTTTTCAAATTCACCTGGCATTGAAGAAATTTACTTATCTATTAATAATTTAATGGATGAATTAGGTTATGATAAAAATATGCAAAGTGTCGATTACCATAGTGGCAATGCGGCAGCTTTAGGGAATTATATGGCAAATCAAATCATCGCGTTTGGTATGCAAGATGGCTCTAACGAAGAAAATGATTATGCTAATTTATTTTATGAACCTTTAAATGAAAATTTAAATACTGATTATGGAGGTAATCCAAATCTAACTGAGCCTAATCATTGGCAAGCTTTAACAATAGAGGAATTTATTGATCAAAGTGGTAATTATTTTCCTGGTGGAGCACCTGAATTTTTAAGTCCAGAATGGGGCAAGGTCATACCATTTTCGATTAAAGAAGAGGATTTAACGATATACAATTCTACAGATTATAGTTTTTGGGTTTATCATGATCCAGGTTCTCCATCTTTTATACAAGAAGGTGATGGAATAAATGATCCCTATAAGTGGGGCTTTGCATTGGTTTCTATTTGGGGATCACATTTAGATCCTAATGACGATGTAATGATTGATGTATCTCCGTCAAGCATTGGTAATATTTCAATTTTTCCAGAGACCTTCGATGAATATAAGGATTTTTTCAATTTGGAAGATGGGGGAGACCCTAGTTTTGGTTGGAATGTAAATCCAAGTACAGGATTGCCTTATGAAGAACAATTGGTGCCTAGAGGAGATTACACAAGAGTTTTAGCAGAATTTTGGGCAGATGGACCTGATAGCGAAACACCTCCAGGACACTGGTTTACTATTTTAAATTACGTTAGTGATCATCCAAATTTAATTAAGAAATTTAAAGGTGAGGGAGAGGTATTGGAAGATTTAGAATGGGATGTTAAATCCTATTTTATTTTATCTGGAGCAATGCATGATTCAGCAATAGCAGCCTGGGGAATTAAAGGTTATTACGATTATATAAGGCCAATGAGTTCGATACGGTATATGAGTGATAAAGGTCAGTCTTCCGATACTACCTTGTTAAATTACCATCCACATGGGATTCCTTTAGTACCCGGTTATATAGAAATTATAGGAGAAGGAGATTCTTTAGAAGGAGAATATTTAGAAAATATAGGTAAAATTAAATTATTTACCTGGAGAGGTCATGATTTTATTATTAATGCAGATTATGATATTGCTGGGGTTGGTTGGATTCTAGCCGAGAATTGGTTTCCTTATCAGCGTCCTTCATTTATTACTCCTCCTTTTGCTGGCTATGTTTCTGGACATTCTACTTTCTCAAGAGCGGCTGCCGAAGTTCTAACTTTATTGACCAACGATGAATATTTTCCTGGGGGAATGGGAACCTTTAATGTTTATAAAAATGATTTTTTAAAGTTTGAAGTAGGTCCTAGTGTCGATTTTCAGTTGCAATGGGCTACTTATAGAGATGCTTCCGACCAAACAAGCTTGTCACGTATTTGGGGTGGGATTCATCCTCCAATAGATGATATTCCAGGTCGAATAATCGGAAAAAAAATTGGTATTGACGCTTTTGAGTTTGGAGAAAACTATTTTGAAAAAGAGGAGGGATTTGAAAGTGTAATTTATCCTAATCCAGCTGGTGATTTTATAAATATTCAGTATGAGTCTGACCATCAACTTAATGTTGAGATTTATGATTTAAATGGAAGAAAAATTATAAGTAACCCAATTCAATTCAATAACCTTAACCGTTTTCGAATCAATGTTTCTAATTTAATTCAAGGATTTTATATTATTTACTTAGTTGATGATTCTAATAATGAAGTTGCTATTTATAAAATGTTAAAAGATTAATTAAATGGATATTAAGAAAGCATTTGAGATAAACCGTAAAACTTGGAATGATAAGGTAGCGGTTCATGCAAAAAGTGATTTTTACAACTTAGAAGAATTTAAAAATGGTAAGTCTTCACTTAATAATTACGAGATAGCTGCTTTAGGAGATGTTGCAAATAAGTCGATACTACACTTACAATGCCATTTTGGTCAAGATACTTTAAGTTGGGCTAGGATGGGAGCAGACTGTACAGGAATTGATCTATCAGAGGAAGGAATAAAATTAGCTAAAGAACTAAATAAAGAATTAGGTATGAACACCAATTTTTTGTGCTGTAATGTTTTAGATGTATCCAAGCACCTCAATACTAAATTTGATATTGTTTTTACAAGTTATGGAACGATAGGATGGTTACCCGATTTAAAACCTTGGGCACAAATGATATCTGAAAGATTAAAAAAAGGTGGTATTTTTTATATAGTAGATTTTCATCCAATTGTTTGGATGTTCGATTATACTAGCAACCCCCCAAAATTGGCTTACGGTTATCATCAAAAAGAATATATTTATGAAGAATATGAAGGGACTTATGCAGATGAAAAATCAAAAATGATTAGCAAAGAATATGCTTGGAACCATAGCTTGGGTGAAATTATTACATCACTTACAACTGCTGGATTAACTATTGATTATTTAAATGAATATGATGCTTCTCCTTATAATATTTTCCCTGAATTAGAAATTAATAATGATGGGATGTATGAACTTTCAGATAAATTATATCCATTACTTTTTGAGTTAAAAGCAACAAAAAATTAATTAATACTTGAAATTTTCTTTAAGTAATTCTGGAAACTTTTCTTGAAACCTCTTTAATCTTGGGATTGATACATTTTGGATGTATGGATTATTTGGATGTAATCTTTCATAATTTTGATGGTATTTTTCTGCAATCCAAAATTTTTGAAATGGCATTACTTCAGCTGCAACTATTCTGTTTTTATTTTCTTTGTATAAAACTTCTATTTGATTATTAATGATTTTCTTTTCTTCTTCATTTTGATAAAAAATAATAGAACGATATTGAGAACCTCTGTCATTTCCTTGACCATTTAATTGAGAAATATTTTGTGATCCAAAATAAATGGATACCAATTGTTTAAAGCTGATAACTTCAGGATTATAAATAATTTCTACCGCTTCTGCATGTCCAGTTTTACCAGTATTACTTTTTTCATATGTTGGATTGTCAGTATGACCTCCACTATATCCAGATATTGATTCTTCTACTCCTTTTACACTTTCATAAATAGCTTCCACACACCAAAAACAACCACTAGCAAAATAAGCGCTATTCAATCCATCTTCACGCTCTACTTGAACAGGTTCTAATGTTTTTTGATTTTCAGAATGAGCATTATTTTTATTAGGATTTTGACAGGTTACTTGTAAAATAACTAATAAAACTAAAATAGAAATTGTAAGTGACTTTTTCATAGGTTTTTTTTGTATTGTAATAATTAAAAATACTTTTCTTTTTACAACAAAAAAAGCCTTCAAATTTTTTGAAAGCTTTTTAAGTTTGTATTTAAAATTGGATTTAAAGCTTATTAAACATTTTTTCCATTTTTGCTTCTTCTTCCGTTGCTAAGTCAATGTCTACTAATATCCTTCCACTATGTTCATCTGTAATAATTTTTTTACGACCAGCAATTTCCATTTGTATTTGTGGTGGGATAGTAAAGAAAGATCCTCCAGAAGCTCCACGGTCGATAGCAACAATTGCCAAACCATTTTTAACATTACTACGAATTCGCTTGTAAGCTTTAACTAAACGTTCTTCGATTTTTTTCTCGTAATCAGCAGATTTTTTGATTAATGCTTTCTCTTCTTTTTCAGTTTCAGCTAAAATTTCGTCTAATTCTCCTTGCTTGTGAGTTAAATGATCTTGACGTTTTTTAAGACGCTCATTAGTTTCCTCGACTACTACTTTCTTTTGTTCGATTTGTGCTTTGAATTCTCTAATGTGCTTTTCGTTTAATTCAATTTCTAATGTTTGAAATTCAACTTCTTTACTTAAAGAATCATATTCACGATTGTTACGAACATTATCTTGTTGTTTTGTGTATTTTTTGATAAGCTCCTTAGATTCTTCAATCTGATTTTTTTTATCTGAAATACTATTAATTACAGCATCAACCCCATCATTTAGTTTTTCAAGTCGAGTATTCATACCTGCTAATTCATCTTCAAGGTCTTCAACTTCTAGAGGAAGTTCTCCACGGATGTCGCGAATTTTATCAATTCTAGAATCGATAAGTTGTAAATCAAATAAAGCTCTTAACTTCTCTTCTACAGTGATTTCGGTTTTCTTTGCCATGTCTTAAATATAGGTAATTGGATTGGTATTTTTTTGCGATAAAACGATTGCAAAAGTACTAATTTTTTTGTTAAGGAATGCAACTAATAACTCTTTTGTGAATTGCTCACTTTCATAATGACCAATATCTGCTAAAAGAATATTGTTTTCTGCTTTAAAAAAATCATGGTATTTGCAATCTGCAGTAACAAAAGCATCTGCTCCAGAACTTATTGCAGCTTCGATAGCATAGCTTCCACTACCTCCTAATACAGCAACTTTATGGATGGATTTATTCATTAATTTAGAATGGCGAATACAATAAGTATTCATATTTGTTTTAAGATAATTTAAAAATTCAATTCCTGTCATTGTATTTTCTAATTCTCCTGTCATTCCCATTCCGATATGTTGATTTTTATTTTCTAAAGTTATTATTTCATAAGCAACTTCTTCATAAGGATGGAAATTGAAAAGTGCTTTTAAAACGGAAGCTTCTTTATGTTTTTGCATGGTGATATTTATCTGCACTTCTTTTTCAAAATGTAATTCGCCTTTAATCCCTTTCACGGGATTTGAATATTCATTTCCACGATACGTTCCGTCTCCATTTGAAGAAAAACTACAATTGCTGTAATTTCCAATAGAACCAGCTCCAGCTTTAAATAATTGTTCAAGAAGTTTTTCAACACTATCTGAAGGAACATAAGTAGTAAGTTTTTTTATAGTTTCATTTTTAGGAATCAATATGTTTCGATTTGTTAATTTTAATTTTTTACAAATCATTGCATTTACTCCATTCCAAGAATTGTCTAGTGCAGTATGCATCGAAAAAATAGCAATATTGTTTTTAATTGCCTTCATAACTACTCTTTCAATATAATTTTCACCTGTCAACTTTTTTAACCCTGAAAAAATAATAGGATGGAAACTTATTATTAAGTTACATTCATTTTTAACAGCTTCATCAACTATGCTTTCAAGTGTGTCTAGGGTGACTAATATTCCTTTAACTTCAGTGTTATAGTCTCCTACAAGCAAACCTGTATTGTCAAAGTCTTCAGAGTAGGATAATGGTGATAATTCTTCTAGTATGGAGATGACTTCATTAATTTTCATGGGTCTTTTTTTAGATTTTTTTATCATTTAAAAGCTGAATACAAGCATTATTGTCTCAGTCAATCATCTTTCTTTTATGTGAAATATTTTATCATGTTCGTTTTATAAAATATAATTTAAGGTAAATATAATGCATTCCTATTTTGAAATAAAAATTTGTGAAACTCATTTTAAAGAGAAGTTGTATTTTTGTGCTATGAACGGACTACGGAAACTACTTTTGCCCTTTTCTTTAGTATATGGAAGTATTTTAGCTTTACGTAACTTATTTTACGATAAGGGGTGGTTTAAAAGTAAATCATACGCTACGCCAATCATATGTATAGGAAATCTTTCTATTGGAGGAACAGGAAAATCTCCAATGATTGAATACCTGATTAGTTTTCTAAAAGAAGATTATAAAGTAGCTGTTTTAAGTCGTGGATATAAAAGAAAGACCATTGGCTTTAGAGAAGTTACAATTAATAGTAAGGCTGAAGATGTTGGGGATGAGCCATTACAATTTAAACAAAAATTTTCTGAAATAATCGTTGTAGTATGTGCAAATAGACAAGAAGGAATTGAGAAAATAAGAATTAAAGCAGATGTTATTTTATTAGATGACGCCTTTCAGCACCGGAAAGTTAGCGCTTCTACAAATGTCTTGTTAACTACTTTTAATGATTTATATGTTCATGATATGATATTGCCAGTAGGAAACCTCAGGGAATCTAAAAGGGGAGCTAAACGTGCAGATTTGGTGATGGTAACTAAATGTCCTGAAAAGCATTCTTATGCTAAACTTCAGGAAATTCAATATATATTGAATTTAAGATCTGAACAAAAAATATATTTTTCAAAAATTAGTTATGATGAATCTATCTATGGTATATCTGAAACATTGCCATTAAATTACCTTTTAGATAAGAATTTCACTTTAGTTACTGGAATAGCTAATCCAAAACCTCTTGTTGAATTTTTAAAACAAAATCAGTTTAATTTTGAACATAAAAAATTTCCAGATCATCATTATTTCTCTAATTCTGAAATTAAAAATTTAAAAGAAAAAGAGATTATTTTGACTACCGAAAAAGATTTTGTTAGGTTACAACCTAGATTAAATAAATTTGCTATTTATTATCTTCCTATTAAAATTGTTATTTTAAAATCACAAGAGAATTTCTTTAAAGAATATATTATAAACGAAATTGAAAATTTCAGTAAAAAGAATTAACTATTTATAGCTTAACTTGCTGCAAGGGTATGAGATATTTTCTCAAAAAAGTCTTCAGGTTTAAAAGGTTTTGGAATAATTTCATTAAAGCCTGATTTGTAAAATTCGTCTAAATTTTCATCAATGGTAACTGCTGTCAAAGCTATAATTGGCAATTTTTGATCAAATTCACGTATTAGTTGAGTAGTTTCAATACCACTAATCCCTGGCATATGTATATCCATTAAAATAAGTTTAAAATCATTTTCTTTAACCATTTTAATAGCGTCCAATCCGTTATCTGCTACTTCACAAATCATCTTGTGCTTTTCTAGTATTTTTTTGGTAATCATTTGATTGATTTTGTTGTCTTCAACCACCAAAATAGAAGTTTTTTCCAAAGATTTATAATCAATATTATAGGCTTTATTACTTAATTCAGTATCTCCAAAAGTATCTTCTGAAATATTAAACGAAATATCAAACCAAAATTTAGAACCTTGTCCAAGAACACTTTCTAAATAAACCTTACTATTCATTAGTTCTAGAAGGTTTTTTACTATGGAAAGTCCCAAACCAGAACCTCCAAATTTCCTATTAATCTGAAGTGATCCTTGATTAAAGGTCTCAAAAATACTTTTCTGTTTCTGAATGGATATTCCTACTCCAGTATCTTCAATTTCAACATGAAGATTTACTTTATCTTTGATACTACTCAATTTATTAATGCGAATAGTTACTTTTCCATTTTGTGTAAACTTTACGGAGTTACCGATCAAGTTAATAAGTACTTGAGAAAGTTTAAGTGGATCACCAATCAATTTTTCAGGGATGCTTTCATCGTATTCAAGAGTCAAACTATTTTTTCTATCCTCTGCAGTTTTTTTAAGTGAAATTAACACATCATTGATTCGTTTTTTAAGGCTAAAAGTTGTTTTTTCAATTTCTACTTTATTGGCTTCTAATTTGTTTAAATCTAATATGTTATTGATAAGGGATAATAGGTATTCACCAGAGAATTTAAGAGAATTTAAATGTTCTTTTTGGTTGGGTTTTGGATTTTCTTCTAATAATAAATGTGTTAGACCTGTAACTGCATAAAGCGGGGTTCTTAGTTCATGTGTGATGGTCGATAAAAATTCAGCTTTGGCCAAAGAAGCTCTTTCTGCTTTCTCCTTAGCTATGGTAAGTTCAACGTTTTTATCTTTTAATAAGTCATTAGCTTTGGCTCTTAAATTATTGTTTTTAAATAATGATAATGCCAATAAAGAAAGTATAATAATAAGGGCAATACTTAATCCAGTAGTCATTTTACTAAAATATATTGACTTCTGATTTTTGTTAATTTCTTTTTGCTGAGATGCTATAATTTCATCTTTATCACCAATGTTTGAATCATAGCCAGAACTTTTAGAAATGGCTTGAATATAAAGGGCATAAAGTAATTCTTTCTCTTGTAAATATGTATCCAATAAAGTGGAGGCTTCTTGAGGCTTATTTTCTCTAGAAGCTATTTGAGATTCGACTCGGTAGCCTTCTATTTTTAAATTTGAAAATGAATTCTGAGTCACCAATAAATTATAATTATTAAAAGCTGCTTTTGCTGATAAAAGATTATTGGTATTGTTTAAGTTGTTTAATTTAAGGAATGCAACAGCTTCGTATAAATATAATTCAGCTTGTTTGTATTTTAAATTATTAGATTTTAATAGTGGCAAAGCTGCTTCAAGATAATTGATGGCTACGCTTGGATTGTTTTTTTCTAATTCAAGAAGGCCAAAGTAATAGATGGTTATTGCTTGATTTTTTTCATTATTTAGCGATGTGAAAATTATATCTGCATCTTTTAAGTATGTTTCTGCTTTTTTGTAATCTTTTAATTTAGTTAGTACCAATCCATAGAGATTATAAGCCTGACCAAGTTTTAATTGATTGTTTTCTTTTTTTAAAAATATGATTGCATTTAAAACTTCCGCTGCCGCTTTTTTATAATTATGAATGTGGTATTGTAGTTTGGCGAAATTTAAATAGACATCTGATTTAAGAATATTGTCATCAGAATTGATTACTAATTGAAGTGCTTCGTTTAAATGAATGATAGCTGATTCAAAGTCTTGATCTAAAATAGCATTGTTAGCTATTGTTTGATATTTATAAAATTGAGATAGGGTATCCTGTTTCACTTCTTGTGCATTAAAATGATGCAGTATAAAGAAGCAAATAATTGTAAAAATTAACTTTATTTGAATTTTAAAAAAAAAGATATCCCTGTCCCTGTTTTAAAAATAATGTCCCTGTTAAAGGGTTAAATATAATCATTTATTAGGCACAAAGAGAATTAAATCTATTATTCTCGATGAATATCCTACCTCATTATCATACCAACCAATAATCTTTATCATTTTACCAATAGCAGAAGTCATACCAGCATCAAAAATACAAGAATGATAGTTTCCTTTTATATCTATTGATACTATGGGGTCCTCGGTATATTGAAGTATATTTTTAAAATGTGTTTCTGAGGCATTTTTAAAAGCATTATTTATTTCAGTAATACTAACTTCTCTCTTGGCATTTATGGTAATATCGGTTAAAGAACCATTCGCAACCGGTACTCTAATTCCGCATCCTCCAATTGCATTTTCAAGTTCAGGAAAGATTTTTGTCAAAGCTTTTGCAGCGCCTGTAGTAGTAGGTACGATAGATTGGTTTGCTGCTCGTGCTCTTCTTAAATCTCGATGAGGTTGATCGTGTAAACTTTGATCTGTTGTATAAGAATGTACAGTAGTGATATATGCTTGCTCTATGCCACATAAATCATTGATGACCTGAAGCATTGGAGCTGCATTATTGGTTGTGCAAGAAGCATTTGATATAATAATGTCTTCAGAATTTATGATGGAATCATTTACGCCAACCACAATTGTTTTTATAGATTCATCCTCTGGTGGAACTGAAAGTATAACTTTCTTTGCACCATTAGTAATATGATTTTGTAATAGCGTTCTAGTTTTATATTTTCCAGAACATTCGATAACAAAATCTAAGTTGCCCCAATCTATTTTTTTTATGTTTTTTTCTGAAGAAAAACGAATGGTTTGATTCGCAATTGAAATACCGTTATTTGTAGCTTTGATTTCTTCTTTTAAAACACCATGAATACTATCATATTTCAATAAATGACACAATGTATGTGCATCAGAAATATCATTAACCACGTTAACGTTTATTGTTGGATGGTTTATTAATAATCTGAAAAGAGTTCTTCCTATTCTTCCAAAACCATTGATTCCAATTTGAATAGTTTTCGCCATTAATATAAAATTAAGTAAGGTGTTTTTGAGCTTTGTACGATGAACGTACCAAAGCTCCACTCTCTACATGACGGAATCCTAACTCTAATCCAATAGTTTCGTATTTTTTAAATTGTTCAGGAGTAATAAATTCTTTAACAGACAAATGTTTTTTAGACGGTTGTAAATATTGTCCAATTGTAATAATATCTAGATTTACCTTGCTTAAGTCTCTTATTGTTTGAATAACTTCTTCTTCAGTTTCACCAAGACCAAGCATAATTCCACTTTTAGTTCTTTTTGCTCCTTGTTTTTTTAGATAATTTAACACTTCTAGGCTTCTTTCGTATTTTGCTTGAATTCTTACTTCTCTAGAAAGACGCTTAACAGTTTCCATGTTATGAGAAATAACTTCTGGATGTACTGCTAATATGCGATCAATATTAGTGGTATTGCCTTGAAAATCGGGAATTAATGTTTCTAAGGTTATGTTTGGGTTCATGCGTCTAATAGATTTTACAGTCTCCGCCCAGAGTATAGATCCCATATCCTTTAAGTCATCTCGATCTACTGAAGTTATTACCGCATGTTTAATGTTCATGAGTTTTATAGATCTTGCTACTTTTTCTGGTTCATCCCAGTCTATTGTTTCTGGTCTGCCAGTTTTAACACCACAAAAGCCACAAGAACGGGTACAAATATTACCCAAAATCATAAAAGTAGCAGTACCTTCAGTCCAACATTCGCCCATATTTGGACAACTGCCAGATGTACAAATGGTATTTAGATTGTATTTGTCAACCAGTCCTCTTAAATCGGTGTATTTTTTACCGGTTGGAAGCTTTACTCTAAGCCATTTTGGCTTCGGAGTAAATTGTTTTTTTTCTGCAGTTTCTATTCTCATAATTAAGAACAAAGATAAGAAGTTTCATGATATTATTCTTATAAAACTCAAAGAAGTCCAAACCCAAAATCTACTTCAGCTCAAATAGATTTCTCTAGATTAGAGATGCTTATATTTAATCTAATAAATAGAAAATAACGCTAATTTTTTTGTAGTAAAACTTCAATTGGAGTTATTTTCTTTAATGATTTCTGCTAATAATTTCCTCGCTCTTAGTAATCTTACCTTTACATTATTAAGAGGTTCATTAAGTTTTTTAGAAATTTCTAAATAACTCATTTCTTGAAAATAACGTAGATTGATGACATCCTGATAATGTGGCTTTAATAATTTTATAAAATTTAATAATTCTGCTAAATTTTGTTTAGTAATTAGCTTATCTTCAGGTGTTGGAGAGTCATCTGGGATTCTTTTTACTTGTTCATCTGAAGTAGTTGAAGATTGAGAATGTATGGAAGCATTTTTTTTTCTTGTTTTATCGATCTGAATATGTTTAGAAATAGTAATTAACCAAGTGCCAAACTCAAACTCATCCTTAAAAGTATGGATTTTATCAAACGCTTTGGAAAAACTTTCAATTGTTATATCTTCTGCTTCATATTCGTTTTGAACTCTTTTTAATTGAAAGCGATAAACATCATTCCAATAATAATCTAGCAAAAAATTAAAAGCTATTTGTGAGCCTTCTTTTGCTTTTCGAATCTGAATTATAATGTTTTTTTTTGTTATTTCCATAAAGCTGTTTTTGACGAGCTAGTTGAAATAAAAGTATTTAATTAAAAAAAATAAAAAAATTATTTTTTAAAAATGGAAACCAGTAAATCAAAACTTTTTACCCATCTTTTAATAGTTTATAGACTGCGATAAATTGGATGAATAATTTTAATTTTATTGGATTTAATGGTTTTTTTTAATCAAAAATAATGAAAACTAATACTGATAAAACTCAAAATAATCTTTTTATTAAAAGTAATAAATCACCACAATTAAAATTAATACATAATAAAGAGGTAAATTAATACCTTAGTTGCAAAAAACCTATTTATTGGGTTCTTCAGAACAATTTTCAAATTGTTCAGGTGTTTTTCCACAAAAACTACAAGATTCACCTTCTTTATTTAAAAAAGGATTTTGACTTGCGCAAGTACCACCAAATTCACCATCTTTTTGAGCCCATATTTTTATAGCTATTCCTGCAAATGCAAGAAGTAATAATGCAATAGTTAGTATATAAATTCCCATAGCAAATAATTAAAAAACAAAAATACAATCTTTATTACTTCTTTAATATTGATTTGAGTAGTTTTTGATTTCTTTGATGATGTTTTTATAGAATAATAAAAGATAAATTATCTTTTTTGTTTAGCTGTTTAAACTAGTATTAAGAATTTACTAGATAATGTTAACTTCAGGACTGATAAAGATTCCAAAATCTTCTTTCACTTTGGTTTGTATTTTTTTAGAGAGGGATACTATTTCTTTTCCTGTTGTATTTCCATAGTTTACTAATACTAATGCTTGTTTTTTATGAACACCAGCATCACCAATTCGCTTTCCTTTAAATCCGGATTGCTCGATTAGCCAGCCAGCTGGAATTTTATATTCTGAATTTGATATTTTGTAATAAGGAGCATCTGGATAGTTTCTGTGAAATTTTTTAAATTCAAGATTATTAATAATTGGATTTTTAAAAAAACTTCCACTATTACCTAATTTTTTTGGATCTGGTAATTTGGACCTCCTAATTTTTATAACTGCTTCCGATATTTCTTTTAGGGTTGGATTTTCTATTTGAAGATTATTTAATTCCTCTTTAATAGCTCCATACCCAATATTTTTATTGTGCTTGGTCTTTGTTAAATTAAAAATTACACTTGTTATGATAAATTCATCTTTTTGTTCATTTTTAAATATAGAACTTCGATAACCAAATTTACATGCTTCTTTAGTGAATTTTTTTTCTGAATGGTTGTTTAAAGAAATGGCATTACAGCTATTAAAAACATTTTCTAATTCAACTCCATAGGCACCAATATTTTGAATAGGTGCTGTACCAACATTTCCTGGAATTAAGGATAAATTCTCAACACCTCCATAATTATTGTCGATACAATATTCAACAAACTCTTGCCAGTTTTCTCCAGCCATAACTTTAAGAGATATGGTGTTTTTATTTTCAGATAAAATTTCAATTCCTTTAATATTTATGTGAATAACTAACGCATCAATATCTTTAGTTAAAAGCAGGTTACTACCTCCTCCTAAAATAAATATTTCGGAATGAATTTTAGATTTTAATGCTTTTTTTAAGTCACTAATTGATTGAATAGAAGCAAAATATCGCGCACTACAATCAATTGCAAAAGTGTTGTATGTTTTTAAAGATTTATGTTCTTCAATATGCATTAATCTTGGTATTTTTTTAAGGCTTGTTTTAAAATTTCCACTGCATTTATTAAGCTTTCCTTTTTAAGTACATAAGCAATTCTAATTTGATTTAATCCAGTATTTTTAGAAGAATAAAATCCTGCAGCAGGTGCCACCATTATTGTTCTTCCATTATAATCAAACTCTTCCAATAACCATTGTGAAAAATTGTCGCTATTTTTAACAGGTAATTCTACAATGCAATAAAATGCCCCCTTTGGAACTCCAACTTTTACACCAGGAATTTCTCTTAATTTATTAATTAATGTATCTCTTCGATCTTTATACTCTAAAATTACCTCATCAAAATAACTTTGTGGTGTTTCTAAAGCTGCTTCACTGGCAATTTGTGCAAAAGTGGGTGGACTTAATCTTGCCTGAGCAAATTTTAAAGCAGTTGAAATAACTTCTTTATTTTTTGAAACTAAACATCCTATGCGAGCACCACACATACTATATCGTTTAGATACAGAGTCTATAATAATTCCATTATCTGCAAGACTTTCTTCTTGTAAAATTGAATAATGAGCTTCTCCATCATACGTGAATTCACGATAAACTTCATCTGCGACTAAAAATAAATTATGTTTTAATACAATAGAAGCCAGTTTTTTTATTTCTTCTTTTGAATATAAATAACCAGTTGGATTACCAGGGTTACAAATTATAATTGCTTTGGTCTTTGGGCTAATTAATTTTTCGAATTCTGAAATGGCAGGTAATGCAAAATTATCTTCAATTTTTGAAATTACCGGTACAATATTTACTCCAGATGCAGTGGCAAATCCATTATAATTTGCATAAAAAGGCTCAGGAATTATAATTTCATCACCTTGATCACAAATGGTTCCCATGGCAAATAATAATGCTTCACTTCCTCCAGTTGTTACAATAATATCGTTGCCAGCTACTGGTATATTATTTCGATTGTAGTATGCAGCAATTTTTTCACGATATTCTTCTGAGCCTTCTGAGCGGCTATAAGCTAATGTCTCAAGTTGATGATTGGCTACAGCATCCAATGCAACTTTTGGCGATTTAATATCGGGCTGACCAATATTTAAATAATATATTTCTTTACCGGATTTAGCTGCTTTTTCAGCATATGGGACCAATTTTCTAATTGGTGATTCTGGCATTTTTAATCCTTTAGAAGATATTGATGGCATCGTTTTGTATTTAAAAGCAAAGTTGCAAAATAATTCTTAAATTTTAGTTCTATTAAAGAGTCTTTTGATAAAATTACTTATATTAACAATATTAAAACATCTTTTAAAATAAATCGCCAAATCATTCTATTAAGTATTCTTTTATGTTTAACAACTAAGGGAATTGCTCAAAGCGGTTTTTTTTTTCCTGAAGACAAAAAAAAAGATAAAATATCATTTAAATTAATTAATAATTTGGTGGTAATTCCTGTTGAAGTTAACGGAACAAAACTTACTTTTTTATTAGATACCGGGGTAAGCTCAACCATAATGTTTAGTTTGTCTGAGATTGATTCTTTAGCGCTTAACGATTCAAAACTTATTCGTTTAAGAGGATTAGGCGAAGGAGGTAGTATTCCAGCTTTAAAAAGTAGTCTTAATAGAATAAAGATTGGTAAGGTTACAGATATTAACCATACAATCTTTGTTGTTTTTGATAAATCACTTAGTCTTTCCAAACGAATGGGAATACCAATTCATGGAATCATAGGTTACGATTTTTTTAAAAACTTAGTAGTCAAAACAAACTATAACACAAGGAAAATATTTTTGTATGCACCAGGAAACTACGTCGAAAAAGAATGTAAAAAATGTGAAGTTTTTGATTTAACTTTTCACAATAAAAAACCATATTTAAATGTTACGAATATCTATGAAAGTGAGAGTGATGTTTTTACCTTACTTATAGATTCTGGATCTAGTGATGCCATTTGGCTATTTGATAACGCTATTCTTGAAATAAATCTTAAAAATAAATGGTTTGATGATTTTCTTGGTCAAGGTTTGAGTGGAGATATTTTTGGTAAACGATCCAAAATACCTAAAATGAGTATTGGTAATTTTGAAATGACCAATATAAAAGTTGCATTCCCAAATAAAAAATCGATAGAAAATATTGAACTATTTAAAGAAAGAGATGGCAGTATTGGAGGAGAATTGTTAAATAGATTTACCATTGTAATGAATTATCCATTAAAAAAAATAAGCTTAAAAAAGAATAATAAATTTAAGGATCCATTTTACTATAATATGAGTGGATTAACAATTAAGCATGATGGTCTTGTATTAATAAAGAATAAACGAGATTCTTTTAAAAATAGATCAAATGAAATTGATGGAGCAACACAGATTACCGTTTCCTCTACTTATGATTTTTCTCTTGAACCAAAATATGTTGTTTCAGAAATCAGAAAAGAATCACCTTCTTATTTAGCGGGCATAAAAGTAGGTGATGAGATACTATCCTTAAATGGAACTCGAGCTTATCAATATAATTTATATCAGATTATTGGCTTGTTCTCTTCTAAAGCAGGTAAGAGAATTACTATGAAAATTAAAAGAAACAATAAAATTATTAGAAAAACATTTATTTTAACATCCCTGTTTTAAACTAAAAAAAAGGGATGTTATTTTAAAATAACCTCCCTTTTAATTCTAATTAGAATAAATTTATTTTGTTTTCTCTAAAACACTCTTACCATTATCACCACCAGTTGCTAGAACCTTTCCTTTGATTTTTAAAGAAAAAATAGGTTGATCTGCATTGGAATAAACGGTTACCGTTTTTCTAATAGGCCCAATTCTTTTGGTGTCATATTTTACTTCGATAGTACTAGATTCTCCAGGTGCTATTGGTCCTTTTGGTTTTGAAGGAACAGTGCATCCACAAGATGATTTTACATTACTTACAATTAAAGGTGCGTCACCAGTGTTTGTAAACTCAAAAACTCTTAATCCATCGCTTCCTTTTGCTATTTCGCCATAGTCAATAATGTCTGTTTTAAATTCAATTTTAGCTTGTGCGTTTACTTGCTGTACTAATCCTACAAAAGCGATTAATGCAATAATTACTATTTTTTTCATATCAAATATTTTTATTTAATGCTAAAGTAGTTAACTTTAAAACATCACGCAAAGTATATCATTCACTTTTATAATCATAAGGATATACTTACTTTTGCTATTTACTATTCAAATATCAGACCAAAATGGCTTTAGAAGTGAAATATAATGCTCAAAATATTGAAAATAAATGGTATAATTATTGGATTGAAAATAATTATTTTCATTCAGAAGTTGATGAAAGAGAGCCTTATAGTATCGTAATTCCACCCCCAAATGTGACAGGTATTTTACATATGGGACATATGCTTAACAATACCATTCAAGATGTATTAATTCGTCGTGCTCGTTTACAAGGTAAAAATGCTTGTTGGGTTCCTGGTACGGATCATGCATCTATTGCAACAGAGGCAAAAGTGGTTGCGAAATTAAAAGAACAGGGAATTGATAAAAACGATTTATCTAGAGATGAATTTTTAAAGCATGCTTGGGATTGGACTGATGAATATGGTGGAGTAATTTTAGAACAATTAAAAAAATTAGGCTGTTCTTGTGATTGGGATCGTACAAAATTCACTTTGGATGATGACATGAGTGAATCTGTTATAAAAACTTTCGTGAATCTTTATAATAAGGGCTTAGTTTATAGAGGATTTAGGATGGTTAATTGGGATCCAAAAGCCAAAACGACCTTATCGGATGAAGAAGTTGAATATGTAGAACAAAAAGGAAAATTATACTATATAAATTATAAAATTGAAGATACCAACGATACACTCACAATTGCGACTACACGTCCTGAAACCATATTAGGAGACACCGCTATTTGTATCAATCCTAAGGATGAAAGATTTACGCATTTAAAAGGAAAAAAAGTAATTGTTCCTATTTGTAATCGTATTATTCCAATCATCGAAGACGATTATGTAGATGTAGAGTTTGGTACAGGTTGCTTAAAAGTAACTCCAGCTCATGATATAAATGATAAAGCTTTAGGTGATAAACACAAGCTTGAAGTAATTGATATTTTTAATGAAGATGCTAGCTTAAATAGCTTCGGATTGCATTATCAAGGGAAAGATCGTTTTGTTGTAAGAGATGAAATATATGAAGAATTAAAATCTTTAGGTTGTGTTTTAAAAGTTGAAACCCACTTAAATAAAGTAGGTACTTCAGAAAGAACAAAAGCAGTAATTGAACCAAGACTTTCAGATCAATGGTTTTTGAAGATGGATGAGATGGTGAAACCTGCATTAAAAGCAGTACTGGAAACAGAAGAAATTAAATTATTTCCAAAAAAAATAGAAAATACCTACCGTCATTGGTTGGAGAATATTAGAGATTGGAATGTTTCACGTCAATTATGGTGGGGACAACAAATTCCAGCCTATTATTATGGCGATGCTAAAGAAGATTTTGTAGTTGCAGAGAATATGGAAGAAGCATTGTTAATTGCTAGAGATAAAACTGGAAATTCAACATTGAAAAGTGAAGATTTAAAACAAGATCAAGATGCCCTTGATACTTGGTTTTCTTCATGGTTATGGCCAATAGCTGTTTTTGATGGAATTAGAAACCCAGATAATAAAGAAATTAATTATTATTATCCAACCAATGATTTAGTTACAGGTCCAGATATTATATTCTTTTGGGTAGCACGTATGATATTTGCAGGTTATGAATTTAGAAATAAAAAGCCTTTTAATAATGTATATTTTACAGGGATAGTAAGAGATAATCAAGGGCGAAAAATGTCTAAACAATTAGGGAACTCTCCTGATGCTTTAAAATTGATTGAGGATTATAGCGCAGACGCAGTAAGAGCTGGAATGATGCTATTAAGTTCTGGTGCTGGAAACGATTTATTGTTTGATGAAACTAAGTTGGCACAAGGGAAAGCATTTAGGAATAAAATAATCAATGCGTATCGATTAGTTAGCGGATGGGAGCTAAGTGATAGTATTGAGCAGCCAGAGTCTAGTAAAATTGCATTAGAATGGTATCACTCTAAATTTCAAAGTGCTTTTGCTGAAATGGAAGATCATTTTTCAAAATACCGCCTTTCAGATTCATTGATGACTATTTACAAGTTAGTTTGGGATGATTTCTGTTCTTGGTTATTAGAAATGGTAAAACCAGGTTACCAACAACCAATGGATAGAAAAACATTTGATGCCATTATCAATGCTTTTGAAAATAATTTAAAATTATTACATCCTTTTATGCCTTTTATTACCGAAGAAATTTGGCATCAAATATCAGATAGATCGATAGATGAAGCTTTAATTGTTTCAAGATATCCGTCTATAGAAGCAGTTGATGATGCTGTTTTAAAAGATTTTGAAATTGCTTCCGAAGTTATTTCAGGAATTAGAACGATTAGAAAAGAGAAAAATATATCATTTAAAGAAACGATAAGTTTATCAGTTATAAATAATATTAATGCTGCTAAATCTTTTGATTCTGTAATCAAGAAAATGGGTAATATTGAAAAATTAAATTACATTTCTGAAAAAATAGATGGTGCTTTAACTTATAGGGTTAAATCTAATGAATATTTTATCCCCATGAAGGGTTCCATAAATATTGAAGATGAAATAGTAAAACTTTCAGAAGAATTAAAATACACTCAAGGATTTTTAAAAAGTATTCAAGGTAAATTAAGCAATGAACGTTTTGTTAATAATGCTCCAGATAATGTTGTAGCAATCGAACGTCAAAAAGAAGCAGATGCTGTATCAAAAATTGAAACTATAAAAAGAAGTTTAGAAGGATTACAATTATAAAAAAACCCTTATATATTAAGGGTTTTTTTAATTTACGTTGCATTTTTATGCAAGTCTTATTTTTTTTGTTTTGGTGAGAACCATCACAATATCCGTTACTATCTTGGGTATTACCACAACCGCATTTTGGTCTATCTGTATTTTTCATATTATAGTGTTGTATTAAAATTCCAAATCTACTTTTATGTCAAAATCATCATAAATAGCTTTGTCTTTTAAGCCATCAAAAAATGAGCTTGACCCGTATTTTATATCGTATTTAGCTCGATCAATTTTTAAAGCTGCAGTTGCCTTTTTGCCATAAATTGAAAAATCAAATTCTATACTATTCGTAATTCCTTTGATGGTCAAATCACCTTTAATTCTGTAAGAGTTTTTGCCACTTACTGTTATTTCTTTGAATTGTAAGGTAGCACTTGGATGTTCATTGGTTCCAAAAAAATCTTTTGATTTTAGATGTCCATCAAGCTTCTCTTTCGATTCACCTTCTAGATCTGTACAACCCATAGATTTCATATCGATTAGAAATGTTCCATCAACTAACTTTCCATCTTCTGTAAAAGTCAATGTTCCTGATTTAAATTTTAAATTTCCTTCATGAGAACCAGTTACTTTGAAACCTTTCCAATGCAAGTTGCTTTTATCGACATTGATGTTTATTTTTTCATTCAATACTGTTGTAAAAGAATAGCTACCAAAAACAATCAATAGTAATGCTAATAATTTTTTAAATTTGTTTTTCATTTTAAATTTGGTTTATATTTATAGACTACAAATATGAAAAAGAATATTTTTTAAAAAAATAAACTAGATTAACAAATCAAAATAACTGGCTTACGATTTATTCTTAACTAACTGGGCTTTAATTTTACTTAAAAATTCTTTTGTGATTCCCAAATAAGAGGCTACCTTGTATTGAGGAACTCTTTGCTCTATGTTGGGATATTGATTTTTAAAATATATATATTGATCTTTTGCAGAGAGGCTAAAATTATTGACAATTCTTTTTTGTGAAGAGACCAGCGCTTTTTCTAATAATTTTCTAAAAAGTGTTTCCATTTTCGGAATATTTTTAAAAATTTCATCTTGATTTTGACAGGTAAATTGAATGACTTCTGTATCCTCGAGACACTTAACATTAAAGTCCGAACGTTTTTGGGTTATAAAGCTACTAATGTCTGATGACCACCAATTTTCAATTGCAAATGTTACGATATGTTCTTGACCTTTTTGATCCAAGTAAAAATTTTCAGTACATCCAGAAATAATAAAGTTGGTGTGGTTACAAACTTCACCTTGCTTAACTATGTATTGACCTTTAAAATATTTTTTATAATTGGTATATGAACGTAAAAAAGTTATTTCTTTTTCATTTAAGTCTACGAAATTTTTAATGTAATTTAAAAAAGGAGTGTATTTCATTAATAAGTTAGGGTGTTAAAGTTTTGATCCAAATGCCAAATCACCTGCATCACCTAATCCAGGGACAATATAACCCTTGCTGTCTAGTTCATCATCAATTGCAGCAATCCAAAGGTGTGTGTGTTCAGGAAAATGAGATTTGATAAAATCGATTCCTTCAGTACTGCCAATAACAGAAACAATATGAATATCACCGATGGTTCTTTGCTTTTTGATAGCTTCATAAACTGCAACTAAAGACTGACCAGTTGCTAACATGGGATCTGCTAATAATAGGGTTTTACCTTTTAATAAAGGAGCTGCAAAATATTCAACTTTGATTTCAAAATTATTATCTTGATTTGGGTGGTGTCGGTATGCTGAAATAAAAGCATTTTCTGAGTCATCAAAATAATTTAATAAGCCTTGATGCAAAGGTAAGCCAGCTCGTAAAATAGAACATATTACTATTTTATTAGTTGGGAGATGGATGTTTTTAATTCCTAATGGAGTAATAATACTCCTGTTATTGTACCTTACAAATTTACTGAGTTCATATCCCAGAACTTCGCCTATACGTTCTATATTTCTTCTAAATCGAAGTGAATCTTTTTGAATAGAAACGTCTCTAATTTCTGCAATAAATTTATTTAAAATAGAATTATTTTGCCCTATATGATGAATGATCATATTTAATTATTTTCGATATAAAAAATAGTGCTTTGCACACTCAATATAATGTTCTTTAGCTTCATCAGGAGTTAAACCTTGTGTTTGAAATAGTGCATTTGTTTTAAAAGCATTAATTAAAGGTGTTTTACTTCTTGGGGTATCTTGATCGTTAGTAGCAATTTTATAAAAAGAATACAAACGCAATAATAAATCTGCAGGAAAAGGATCTTTATGATCGTTAACGCTTTTAACAGCTTTTCTAAATACTATTTCTAATTCTTCAGTTGTCATTGTTTGCCAATACCGTAATCCCTCCTTTTACTTTTTGATTAAGCTTCACATTTATTTTCGTACCTAAAGGTAAAAAAATATCTACACGTGAACCAAATTTTATAAAACCACTATCAGAAGTTTGGAAAACTTCCTGACCTTCTTCTGCATAATTTACAATTCTTTTGGCAACAGCACCAGCGATTTGTCTATGCATTATTTCTCCAAATTTTAAAGATTTAACCACTACAGAAGTACGTTCGTTCTCTTCTGAGGATTTTGGGTGCCATGCTACTAAAAATTTACCAGGATGGTATTTGTTATACACAATACTTCCACTAATCGGATACCTTGTTACATGAACATTTAAGGGGGACATGAATACAGAAATTTGTAGTCTTTTATCTTTAAAATATTCTTTTTCAAAAACCTCTTCAATAACCACAACTTTACCGTCAACAGCAGACAAAACTTGGCTTGTATTTAATTTAAAATCTCTTTTTGGGTTTCTAAAAAACTGAAGAATTAGAAACAGTACTATTAAAATAATTAATAAAACTCCTTTTTCTAGGTATTCATTGTCGATTAAGAAGTGAGCAGAAACTGCTAAAATTGCACTTATTAAAAAAACTGTAGTAATAATTTTAAACCCTTCTTTATGAAACATAATTTATTATAATTATAAACAAATAAATAAATGGACTCGCAAATATAATACTGTCAAGCCTGTCATAAACACCACCGTGACCAGGCATGATGTTTCCGCTATCTTTTACTCCAGCTAGTCTTTTAAATTTTGACTGAATTAAATCACCAATTGTCCCTAAAACAGAAACTAATAAACCCAAAAATAACCAGAATATTAGATTATATTCAGATATTGGTGTGAACTTAAAAAAAATAAAACTTGCAAAAAGAGCCCCCGCCATACCACCAAAAAAACCTTCAATCGTTTTTTTAGGAGATATATTTTCCATTAGTTTCCTTTTTCCAAAACCTTTCCCAATTAAATAAGCAAAAGTATCATTGGTCCAGGCAAGTATAAAAATGCCTAATATTATTTTTGGTTCAAAAACTTTATTAGTAAAAGGAATTAGTGCTAAAAAAACAAACCCACTAATAATGTAAAATATAATGTATAAATAACGTTTTGATTTTAACAAGGATATTTTATTCAAGACCATTACATCTCTAATTAAAAATAGATTGATTAAAATAGTTGCTGACAATAAAATTAAAATTAACACACTATTTATTAACTTATAAGCTAAAAAATAAAATGAAACAGCAAGTATGATATAAGCAATTGTTCCTCTGAGATTTAACAGTTTTAAAAATTCATTTAAAGTGATAATCGCAAGAATAAATAGTAAGCCGATGTACCATTCACGTGCCATGAATAGTGAAAATAAAATAATCGAAATATAAATTACTCCAGATAACAACCGAATAATAACTTCTTTCATAAATTATAAGTCTTCGAGTAGCAACAAATATAAGTTTTTTGTGCTACTTCCATAACTCATAAAATCCTTTTCTTTATTGGTTTCAAAATCTTGTATGGTGGTTATATTACTTGGAATAAGATTTTTACTTTGATTTTTAATTTTCCGCATCCCTTCACTAATGGTATCAGTTAACTGACTAGTAGTTGCAAAAACTATAAATTTCGAGGGTAATTCGTTTAATTTTTTTTCTTTTATTTGATTGGATGAGAATAATATAGATCCATTTTTTGCAATTAAAGATTCACAAGTAGTTAGGAAAAAAGAATTCTCTTTTTCTTTTTTAAAATTAAACTTATTTGAATTAAATTTAGAACCCAACTGTTGATTGATACAGTAAATGTCTTCCTCAGCAATTTTATTTTCTTCAAGTATATCATGAAATGATTCCAATACTTCATCCATAGACAAGCAATAAAGGAATTTCCCGCCATTTTTATTGAAAATATAGGTGAATTTTTCATCTATTGGCGCACCGTCTTTTGGGAAATAACTACTTTCTTCAGATTCATTTATGGAAATCTCTGACTTTGGTTTTTTTCCAAAAAATTTTCTTAGCAGATTCATTTGCTATTTATTAAGGACTTTGTAGGTTACTTATAATTCAAATATATAAAATCTATGTTTAATAGGTATTATTTTAGCTTAATTTAATAAGCACAAGCATGAATGAAATAAACTATAATTTATTCTTTTTCTCCTTTAAAATAGATTCACTTTTATCGCCTTCAATTAGTTCACTATTTACATCGTTAGAAGCATCTTTTATAGCGTTAGTTTCTAATTTAGAATAAGGGCGGTCCCCAAATATTTTCTGAAGGTTATCTTTAAAAATAACTTCTTTATCTAATAATACCGTTGCCAGTTCAGTTAATTTATCTTTATGCTTTTTTAAAATACTGATAGCTCTTTGATATTGTTCTTCGATCATTTTTGAAATTTCCTCATCGATAAGTTCAGCAGTTTTTTCACTGTAGGGCTTTGTAAAACCATATTCGTTTCCACTTGAGGAATCATAATAAGTTAAATTACCGATTTTTTTATTTAATCCATAAATCGTTACCATAGCTCTTGCTTGTTTGGTAACTTTTTCAAGATCACTAAGTGCCCCAGTTGATATTTCGTTAAATATTACCTTTTCTGCCGCTCTTCCTCCAAGTGTTGCACACATTTCGTCCAACATTTGATTTGGTTTAACTAATTGACGTTCTTCGGGTAAATACCAGGCAGCTCCTAAAGATTTCCCTCTAGGAACAATAGTAACTTTTACTAAAGGAGCAGCATGTTCTAGCATCCAACTTACGGTTGCATGACCAGCTTCATGAAAAGCAATTGCTTCTTTTTCTTTTGGAGAGATTATTTTATTTTTCTTTTCTAAACCACCTACAATTCTATCTACAGCATCCAAGAAATCTTGTTTTTCAACAGTTTTTTTATCATATCTGGCTGCTATTAGCGCAGCTTCATTACACACATTAGCGATATCTGCTCCAGAAAAACCAGGTGTTTGTTTTGATAAGAAATCGGTATCTAATTTTTCATCAACCTTCAAGGGACGAAGATGGACTTCAAATATCTCTTTACGTTCTCTAACATCTGGTAAGTCAATATAGATTTGTCTGTCAAATCTTCCAGCACGCATTAATGCTTTATCCAATACATCAGCCCTGTTAGTTGCAGCTAAAACGATTACATTAGAATCTGAGCCAAAACCATCCATTTCAGTTAGTAATTGGTTTAGTGTGTTTTCTCTTTCGTCGTTAGATCCAGACATGTTATTCTTTCCTCTAGCACGACCAATGGCATCGATTTCATCTATAAAAATAATAGATGGAGACTTTTCTTTTGCTTGTTTAAATAAATCACGAACTCTAGACGCTCCAACACCAACAAACATTTCTACAAAATCTGAACCTGACAAAGAAAAGAAAGGTACGTTTGCTTCTCCTGCAACAGCTTTAGCCAATAAAGTTTTACCAGTACCAGGAAGTCCTACCAATAGTGCTCCTTTAGGTATTTTTCCTCCCAAAGCAGTATATTTTTCAGGTTTTTTTAGAAAATCTACTATTTCCTGTACTTCTTCTTTGGCTCCCTCAAGACCCGCAACATCTTTGAAACTTGTCTTAACGTCTGTATCTTGATCGAACAATTTTGCTTTTGACTTCCCAATATTAAAAATTTGACCTCCAGCACCTCCTCCAGCACCGCCAGACATTCTTTTCATAATAAATATCCAAATTCCTATGATGATAACAAATGGAAGTAGTGAAATCAATATTTCACTCATCACATTGTTGTCGGTTTCATATACAACAGTCGTTTTTAAATTATCTTGAGATTTTATTTTATCAAGGCTATTTTCGAAATTTTGTAAGTCTCCAAATTCAAATTGATAAGAAGCCTCCCTTCCATCAGACAAGAAATTAGATCCCTTTTTGTTTTTTGTGTGTTTTTCTTTGTCTTTTGCTTCTGGAGTAAGATATACCTTGGCAATTTTACGATTAACAATTTCAACTTTTTCAACATCTCCATCTCTTAAAAGAGTTTCAAATTCTCCTTGAGTAGTTTTTTTTGGTTGAGACCAACTTCCACCACCAAAGACATTCAAGGCTATAAACACAATAATTATAGCTCCATAAATCCAGTAACTATTAAATTTTGGGTTTTTTAATTCCGATTTTTTATTATTGTTTGCCATTAGGCTTCTTGTTTTTTAGTTGTTGTTTCTATGATAACTGATTTTGCATCGCCCCACAATCCTTCGATATTGTAAAACTCCCGAATTTGTTTTTGGAATACATGTACTACTACGTGGACATAGTCTAATAATACCCATTCGGCATTATTACTTCCCTCTACATGCCAAGGTTTTTCTTGTATAGCTTTACTTACTATTTTTTGTATTGAATTGACAATCGCATTTACCTGCGTATTTGAATTACCATTACAGATTATAAAATAATCACAGACAGTATTTTCTATGTCTCTTAAATCAAGAATTTCAATATCTTGGCCTTTAACTTCTTCAATCCCTTTTATAATTTGTGTTATAAGTTGATCAGTACCTTTATCTTTTTTCAATATTTATATATTTATCCCAAGTAATAAGGGCGTAAAGTTATTATTTTTTTGTTTATTTAAACGTTATTCTAACGTTACATTAACACATTTTTTTATTTACAGTGAATATAATCAAACTTAATGCCATTGATTCAACTAATTCTTACCTGCTTAACTTAAGTAGGGCGGTACATCTTGAAGATCCAACTATTGTTATCACAAATAATCAAACAAAGGGGAGAGGACAGCATGGGACTAGTTGGCAATCTGTTCCACAACAAAGTCTATTGTTTAGTGTGTTTAAAAGATTTGAAGATCTTCCTAGTAACAAAATACCTAATATTACTTATGCAGTTTCATTAGGTTTAGAAAATGCTTTTAAAAAATATAAAATACCAAATATTACTATAAAATGGCCTAACGACATAATGTCACGCTCAAAAAAAATGGCAGGAATTTTAATTGAAAATCAGATAAAACAAGGAAATGTCGTTTCTAGTGTTATTGGGCTTGGAATTAATGTAAATGAAAAGAAATTTAAATCGCTACCTCAGGCTACTTCAATGTTGTTAGCTACTGGGAATAAATTTGATTTAAATGAAGTTTTACAACTTGTAATTGAAGAAATTTTAATTCAATTAACGAAACTTGATAAAGGCGATTATGCTGATTTGAAAATAAAATATGAAACCTCTCTTTTTAGAAAAGATATGATTTCTGTATTTGAAGTTAAAGACGGTTATCGTTTTAACGGTAAAATAAAAGGCGTTAATGAAATTGGGAAAATTGTAATTGAAAATGAAAATGAAATTTTGAATTCATATCAATTAAAGGAAATAAAAATGTTGTTTTAAAATTATAAGTTCTCTAAGTTACTTGATAAGGTTTCTATAAATTTTGTGATAGGTCCTTTTATCATCATTGCCATCATTGGATTAAAATCTCCTTCGAATTGTAAACTCACATCAGAAGATTGTTCATTTATAGCCTCGATGTTGCCTATGAGAGTAAATGGAATTTTGTCACTAATAGCGCCTAATTTCAGCTGTATAGGACTGTTTACTTCTTTTAGTTCTAATGCGATTTCTGGCATTCCTTTTAAAGCAAAAATAAAGGCATCATCTCTAATAATTTCAAATTTACTAATAGTATCAGGCATTAGCTTTTCGAAATTTTTCACATCACATAAAAAATCAAAAAGTGTTTCTGCAGATTTTTGAACGGTTACTTTTTTACTTGTTAAATTCATATTGCTTTTTTTTGTAATTATATAAATTAGAAAAATAATACCAATTATTTACGCCAATTTTCTGGATCAATTCTCCATTTTGATAGAATTTCAGCTTCAGAAGAAGTGATGTATTTAGATTTTTCAGCTAGAAGTAGTAAATTCTTGTAATTACTCAGTGTATGTAAATTGACATTAGCATTCTTAAAGTTTTCTTCAGCAATTGCAAATCCATACGTAAATATGGCAACCATACCTTTGACATTTACCTTAGCTTCTTTTAAAGATTCTACAGCTAATAAGCTGCTTTTTCCGGTACTTATAAGATCTTCAATGATAATCGCATTTTGTCCTTTTTCTATATGTCCTTCAACTTTATTTTTACGGCCATGTTTTTTTGCTTCTGGCCTTACATAACAAAAAGGAAGATTTAAAGCCTCAGCAACCAATGTGCCAATACCAATAGCACCAGTTGCTACACCAACTATTACATCAGGTTTACCATAGATTTCTTCAATCTGTTTAGCTAAATTTTCTTTTATGTAATTTCTGATAATTGGATATGAAAGTGTAATTCTATTGTCACAATAAATAGGAGAATTCCATCCAGAAGCCCATTTAAATGGATTTTGTGGTTGTAATTTAATTGCATTAATTTGCAGGAGTAATTCGGCAGTTTTTTGAGCTGTCTCTTTATTTAAAATCATATTGCAAATGTATAAAGTTTTTGTTAAAGACATACCAATAATTCTCTCCACTAAAAAAAATATTGGGAGTCAGTATACTGCAATACCCTTAAAAATTGTAAATTTTAAAAATTTGATCAAACAAATAATAAAAGGGGACCTACATTATATTAACTTATACCACAAAAATGAAGAGAAACTAGAAAAATTTCTTAAAAAAAAATTACCTGTAGTCCAAGCTGCTGGTGGACTAGTGTATAATAATAAAAGAGAAATACTTTTTATATACCGTAATTCTAAATGGGATCTTCCAAAGGGTGTATTAGAAAAAGGAGAAACTTTTGAAAAAGCTGCAATAAGAGAAGTGGAGGAAGAAACAGGTGTGAAGGACCTGGAAATTAGAAGTTTTATCGCAAAAACATACCATGTGTTTAAACGCAATGGTAAATTTAAACTAAAGATTACGTATTGGTACGAAATGTATACAGAATCTAAAATAGAATTAGTTCCGCAAGCTAAGGAAGGAATAAAAAAGGCAAAATGGAAAAACTTTGAGAAGTCTCAAAAAGCATTACAAGGTTCTTATGAAAATATAAAATTACTTTTCCCTAAAGAATATTTAACTACCCATCCTAACGATAGGGTGTCTTAAAACAATTTTTAAATCGATTTAATTAACAATTTTGTAACAATTACATAAAAAGAACGTTTATAAGTAAATGGCTTGTTAAGCATTGTTTAATTTTAGCCACTCTCATTAAATTATTTATTATGAAAAAGATTCTATTACTAATTACACTTGTTGTATTGTTTGCATTTCAATCTTGTAAAGACAATTCTAAAGAAGTAGTTGCTAAGGGTGAAATTGAATTGATATCACCGCAACAAGTTTACGATGCTGTTTATAGTGAAGATATTATTCAGTTAATTGATGTGAGAACTCCAAAAGAGTACAAGGAAAGTCATTTAGAAGGAGCGCAAAATATTTGTGTGACCAATGAAGATTTTAATGAAAAAGTTAAAACTTTAGATAAAAGCAAACCTGTTTATGTTTATTGTAATCAAGGATTAGGAAGCAAACAGGCTGCATTAAGATTAAAAGAAATGGGTTTTACTAAAATTTATGATATGGATGGCGGACTTTTAATGTGGAAGGAACATAAATTAGAAGTAAGTAATTAAGTGGTTGAATAAACTATTTAAGATGTTGTCCTTGTGAAAATTTTCAGATATGAGTTTAAATGAGCCTATAATTAGCGCAGGTTAATTTTAAACAATGGTTTTATTATAATTTGGCAAGTTTATTTTAATGTTCAATACCCTTATCCAGTTTCACCTTTTACATACCTAAAGACTATCTCGCTAAAAGTTTTTTAGAAACTTTATAAGAAGCGGAATAAATAAGTCCAGATTGACCCATTCTAAAGGTTAAAAATGCTTTTTTAAACCATTTTGGGTCTGTAGCTTTCTTATTATGGTCTAAATGTCCTGAAACCTTATAAGTTTCTCCATTAAAAAAAGGCTTGATTTCATAAATACCAATCCCAAAATGTTCCGCTCGTTCAAGAATGGTTTCGAAGTCCGATTCAGAAAAATAGTGAATATCTTCTTGGTCAAATCCGTCATTCAGATTTTTCAAATCTGAAAATACATGTTGTTGTAAAAATTCCGCTTGTTCCATATTTATATAGTGGCTAAAAGTTATACCCTGGACAAAGGTAAGCTTATTGATTTATACTTTAGGGCAAAGGTGTTTATGAATGTACTATTAATATTTATTAATTGAGTTAAAATATTAACCGTAACTGTAACATAAAACCCGTAATTATCTATGTTTATTTTTGTGCCCAGTATTATTTTGACATCATTTTAATTCCAACGTAAAGAGTTCTTGGAAGTGAAGGACCAAAAACAAAATTACTATCTCTGTTTTTTCCAATATCAAAGTTTGATTGATAGGAATTAAAAATATTTTTCAAACCGCCATAAAATTCTAGGTTTGATTGTATTTTTTCAATTTCAATAGTATAACCAATCTTTGCGCTTAATTCGGAAAACGCATCTGAAGTATACATTTCATCGACCAATTGATTTGGTGCACCTGCAAAATGTGGCATCACCATTTTACCTGTATATACGTAATTTAGGTTAGCATTAAATTTCTTATCTGGGTTAAAAGATAAAGTTGCATATCCGTAATCATTGGGTGTTCTTGTGAATTCTCTAATACCTTCAACTCCTTCTATATATTCAACCGCATTATCAAATTCACTCGACTGTATGGTAAAACCTGTTTCAAATTGTATTTTTTTAGCTAAATTGGCTCTTAACTCTAAAGTGACTCCTTTCACAGTTGCTCCTTGTCCGTTTTGTTTTTCGAATAATTCGCCAAACTCATCTTGTCCGATTGGTTGAAGAAAAAAGGCATCGTTTAATCTTGTATAAAACCCTTCTAATGTAAAACCTACTATATAATGTTCTGTTGGTTGATCATAATTTATAGAAGCACTATAACTTTTTGACTTTTCTGGGATTAAATTTGGTGATAATGAAACACGTGAAACACCACCACCAGCAAAAGCAATATGTAAATCTGTGTCGAATGCTTGCGGTGCTCTAAATCCTGTTCCATAACTAAGCCTAAATTGTGTATTGGCCTTATATTTGTAAAGCAATGATAGCCTTGGGCTAAAAACTAAATTATCTATCAAGTTGTGCTTATCCAATCTAAGTCCAGAAAGAAAAGTTAAAGAAGGTGATACTTCCCAATCACTTTGTAAAAAGGCACCAATATCTTTGGTAGTTTGGTCTATCAAATAATTATAGGTAGAAATTTCATCAAAAACATCATCATACACATATTCGGTTCCTAAAATAAAGGTATTAGTTCCTTTTATAAAATTATATACTTTATGATTAAGTTGAAATCCTCCTTGTAAAGTAGTGACGTTTGAAGTTCCATAAGGAGGGTTTTCAAGATGTGCTTGGATTTCTGGTTCTTGATCTGGGAATATCCCTGTATAATGTTTCCGTTTTGTGTTTTGCCAAGCCGCATACGTAATAAATGAAGAATTATCATCATTAAAATTCATTTGATAGTCGGCACTTCCCATCCAAACATTGGTAGTTCTTTCTTCTGATTGTTGTGTTAAATATGCCGGTTTTTTAACCATTTCTCCACCATACCTATATTCATTTAAATTGCTAATGCTAATTTCTAATTTTTGATTGTCTTTAGGTAAAAAGAACAAGTTTGTTCCAAATGATGTATTTTCAAGTTTTGGTAATTCAGAATAATTATCATCATTTTCATCATACCAGTCTCTATCTCTATGGTTAAAAAAGAAGGCAACTCCCGAATTCTTATTTTCAGAAACCAAAGAGGCATTCCCACTAAAAACAATATCGTCTGCTTTTCCGTTTATATTTTGATAAAAAGAATTTAATTCATACGAGTTTTTTTTGGGAATTTTAGTAATAATATTTACAGTTCCACCTATAGCACTAGAACCATATAATGAAGAACCGCCACCTCTTACAACTTCTATTTTTTCAATCATATTTGTTGGCAATTGTTCTAAACCATACAACCCTGTTAATGGACTAAAAATAGGACGGCCATTGATAAGGATTTGTGAATATCCACCTGCCATTCCATTCATTCTTAATTGTGTGTAATTGCAAGTTTGGCAATCTGTTTCAACTCTTAAACCTGGTTGAAATTTTAATCCCTCAGATAAGTTACAAGCTTGTATATTATTTAAAGTTTCACTATTTATAATTCCAACAATTACTGCTGAATTTGTTTGTCTTTTATAGGTTTTGGAGCCAGTTAACACAATTTCGTCAAGTAAATTTAAATTTTCATTTAAATTAAAGTTTAACTCTAATTTTTGATTATTTTCATTTAAAATAACAGTTTTAGTAACTTTTGTATAACCTGCAAATTCTGCTGTTATTGTATAGGTTCCAAAAGGAATTGTATCGATATAAAAATATCCTTTTGAATTCGTACTAGCAACTTGAATTGGATCTGTAGATATAGATATGGTTGCAAATTCTTGCTTATTATCATCGACATTAACAGTTCCGTTAATAATTCCTGCTTGTCCGAATGAAAGACTATATATGCCCATTGTAAACAGTAGGTTGAAAGTTGTTTTTAAGTTCATTGATCCTAATATTGTTTTATAAGACAAATATATTAAGTTAGTCTTATCTAACAAATATATTCTGATATTATTTTTTATCTTTACACTTTAATCGATAACATGCCAACACAAACGAAAGAGAATTACCTTAAAGCAATTTATTTTCTTAGTCAGGAAAATATAGATGTTTCTATTACAGAATTATCAAAAAAGATGAATGTAAGTAAACCAACCGCTAATAATATGGCGAAGAAAATGCAAGAAAAAGGTTGGTTGTTTTATGAAAAGTATAAGCCAGTTAAATTAACTGTTAAGGGTAAAAGATTAGGTGCTTTAATTGTTAGAAAGCATAGATTAACAGAAATGTTTTTATCTCAAGTAATGAGTTTTGGATGGGAAGAAGTACACGATATTGCAGAAGAAATTGAGCACATTAATTCCAATTTATTTTTTGATAGAATGGATGAAATTTTAGGATTCCCTATTTTAGACCCTCACGGTTCTCCAATTCCAGATAAAAACGGAAAAGTTTTAAAAGTAAATTATTTGAATTTGTCTACTATTAAACCAGGACAAAAAGTGAGACTGTGCGGGTTAGAAAATAGCTCTAAAGATTTATTGCTTTTTCTGAATAAGAAAAAAATTAAACTTGGGTCAGTTTTATCAATACTATACATAGAAAAATTTGATAATAGTTTTGAAATTTTACTTGAAAATAATTCTACCATCTTTTTAACTTTTGATGTTTGCTTATC